>Ga0209417_1000262_pt1 | contig 137625 bp, 89 predicted proteins | sample RifGroF2_FD_184002 | JGI IMG/M metagenome (GOLD analysis project Ga0209417, IMG submission 184002) | Groundwater microbial communities from Rifle, Colorado, USA - Groundwater F2 (SPAdes) (version 2) | ecosystem: Environmental > Aquatic > Deep subsurface > Groundwater | place: Rifle, Colorado... | reverse complement strand
ATCCTGAGGAAGTTGAAGAAACAGTAATTTTTGCTGATGTTGAAAGGCTAAGGCAAATATTCAATAATTTGATGAGTAATGCCATTAAGTTTACGATGAATGGCAGCATCGAGATTGGATATCAGCCTAAGGGAAAAATGGTTGAATTTTTTGTCAGGGATACCGGCATTGGTATTCCGGCAGAATTTCACGATGCCATATTTGAACGCTTCATGCAGGTAGAAGCTGGAAATTCGCGTAAATACGGAGGAAACGGTCTTGGATTAGCAATTTCAAAAAATCTGGTTGAGTTAATGGGTGGAAAGATTTGGCTGGAGTCTGATCCCGATGGCAATCGGGAAGGCAAAGGATCAGCGTTTTATTTTACTTTACCCTGTAATTGAGGACCGGAAGAAAAAGTTTTATTAAAAATTACTTATGAGAAAACAGCATATTGTGAAGAAGAATTTCATCCCGAAGATCTTTCTATTATTAGCCATATCGATTTCAGCCATGTTTTATGTGTGGTATATCTGGACAACAACCGCAAATGAACAAATTGAAAGTACCTTACAGATTGCCCGATCCATTGAAGCAAATTTACCCATTGAGAATTTGCAAGCGCTTGAAACAATACCTTCCGATATTGATAAACCTCAGTATCAAGCTTTAAAAAAAGCGCTAAAGGCCACAATCAAAGTCAACCCGGAAGCGAGATTTGCCTATATCTACATCGAAAAAAATGGCAAAATATATTTCGTTGCAGATTCCGAGCCTGAGGATTCAAAAGAATACTCACCTCCAGGTCAGGAATACCCCGAAGCCAAATCCGAAGACAAACAACCATTCAGAGATGGGAAAGAATTAATTACCAGTCCACTTACCGATCGATGGGGGACATGGAGAAGTGTACTTATACCGGTAAAAGATGAGGCTACAGGCGAAACCATTGCCATATTTGGAATGGATTTTAACTCAAAATCGTGGAATAAGCACCTGTTATTTAAAGTCATTCAATTAACTTTAGTTATTATGCTCTTATTGACTTTCCTTCTCGTTTTGCAATCTAAAAGAAAAAACACATTACTGCTTTTCGAAATTACCGAACGTAAAAAGATTGAGGAAGAATTAAAAAACAGTCTCGATCGAAATAAAGCCTTAGTCGGAGCCAATCCTGATATGATGTTTGTTTTTGACTCAGAATGTAGAATTATTGACTTTCATTCCGAGGATAATAATCAATTGTTTGTAAAACCAGAGACGTTTTTGGGCAAATTGGTGGATGATTCCCTGCCTCCGGAAGTTGCAATAGTTACACATCAAAAAGTTGAGAATGTTTTATCAACCGGAAAACCTGAATATTCAACCTATGAGCTTCAAATGGATAGCGAATTAAGATTTTATGAATCACGCTATGTGCCTTGCGGAAAAAAGGATGTATTGGCGATTGTACGCGATATTACCGAACGAAAGCGGGCAGACAAGGTATTAGAAGAATCTGAAAAAAAATTCCGTACTGTTGTTGAGGAAGCTGCCGAAATTGTTTTTACGACAAATAGCGAAGGTTATTTTACATACGCAAACCCAAGAGGAATTAAATTATCAGGATATTCGCTTGAAGAGTTAACAAAATTAAAGTACATAGATTTAGTAGTGCCTGAATACAAATTAATAGTTAAACGAAATTATTTCAAACAGTATATAAATAGAATTGCACTTTCAACAACAGATTATCCATTTCGGACAAAGTCGGGTGAGATAAGGTGGTTCAATCAGAATACACGTTTGATTATCGAAAACGACAACGTGATAGGATTTTATGTAATTGCAAGGGATGTAACTGAACTCAGGAGCATGGAAGTAGCTTTGAAAGAGAGCGAAGAGAAATATCGCCTCATCGTTGAGAACATAGGTGAAGGATTCGGTTTTGTGAATGCTGAAGAACAATTTTTACTCGCCAATAAATCCGCTGAACAAATCTTCGGTGTTGGATCAGGCGAGTTGGTTGGCAAGAATCTGAATCAATTTATATCGGAAGATCAGTTTAGTGTGGTTAAGAAAGAGACTTTGAAAAGGACCCAGGGAATTCAAAGTGTTTATGAACTTGATATCGTGCGGCCAAACGGCGAAAAGCGGACTATTATTATTTCTGCCGTTCCGCAGAACGATAAAATAGGTGGCTTTGTGGGAACTTATGGCATCTTTAGCGATATTACCGAACGCAAAAATTCAGAGGCGGAACTGCGCAAAAGTAGAGAGCAGCATGAGAATCTGGCTTCAAAAATCCCGGTTGGCATTTATATTTTACATAGCTACACAAATGGTGCATTTACACTCGATTATGTTAGCTCCAGAATGGCCGAAATGCTTAATATAAGTACCGAAAGACTTTTGGCAGATGCCAATATCCTGTCACAATCAATTCATCCGGATGACATGGAGGACTTTAACAAACTGAATCAGGAGAGTATTCAACTCAAACGATCGTTTGAATGGAAGGGACGAATATGGGTTGATGGAACGATAAAATGGCTGAACATATCATCCACACCTGAAATGATTGAAAATGGAGACATTTTGTGGCATGGACTCATTGTTGACGTCACTGAAGAAATACACGCTGAATCAAAAATTAAAAAACAAAATGAAGAACTTATTAATCTCAATGCTACCAAGGATAAATTCTTTTCCATCATTGCCCACGACCTACGTACCCCTTTCAATAGCTTTCTGGGACTAACACAAATCATGGCCGAAGATTTACCCAGTCTGAAAATGTCGCAGGTACAGGAAATCGCGGTGAGCATGAGCAAATCGGCCACAAACCTTTACAGATTGCTCGAAAACCTGTTGCAATGGTCGCAAATACAACATGGAGCAATCCCCTTCAATCCTGAAGTTGTTCAATTGGGTCTGGTTGCCGATGAAAGTATAGATATGATTCAGGAATCTGCCAAAAGCAAGGGAATTGACATAACATACGTGATTCCGGATAATACAGAGGTTTTTGCTGACAGTAACATGCTTCAAACCATAATCCGGAACCTTATTTCAAATGCTGTGAAATTCACACCCAAAGGTGGAAAAGTGAACCTTTCGGCTAAAGCAACCAATGAAAAAACCATAGAAATATCCATTAAAGATTCTGGTATTGGGATGAATCAGAAACTGATTAATAATTTATTCCGGCTCGATATTAAAACTAACCGAACAGGCACCGAAGGCGAACCCAGCTCCGGGCTTGGCTTATTGCTTTGCAAAGAATTTATCGAAAAACATGGTGGTAAAATCTGGGTGGAAAGCGAAGTAGGAATAGGAAGTGCGTTTTATTTTACTTTGCCGGCATATTACCACGAAATCTAATGTTGAAATGCAAACGAACTCATCAATGAATTGAAAATTGCTGACATTTTAGTTTATTGATTTGAAGGTATATTTGGAAATTTCTCCCCTTTTACGCATCAACTTCAGGCAACTCAGGCTGAATAACCGGCATCTCCGGCTGAACAGCACTCAATGTTTTGTAACTCAAGTTGGTGAGTATTTCCTCGTTGTTTACTTCCTGTTGTAATTGCTAACCAGATATTTATCTACTTTTAATTAAAATAAATGAGGTAAACTGGTGAGGGAATTTATTATCCATATTGCGAATTACCGGATTTTTCAGCATGTCATGTTTTGGCTGAGTTATGTGATGCTTTTCGGCCTGGTTTACGGAAAGTTCGGAAATGATTATCCGTATTATTTTCTTGAGTCGCTTGGAATGGTTCCGTTTGTTATGGCATCGACATACATTACCATTTACCTAATTCTGCCATATTATCTTAAAAATCAGCATTTTCTGGTCACGCTAATTTCATTTGTTGGTACACTTTTATTCATCTGTATCCTTCAGCGAATGTTTTTGAGGTATATCAATAATCTTGAAGTCAAACTCAGCGAAATATTCGATTTGTCGTTTCTCTCACTTTTTCTGGAAACCAATTTCATGGTTGGCATTGCAATGGCTATTAAATTGATAAAGATTTGGTTTGAGCAGCAGAAAGAAAAATTTGAGATTGAAAAGCGCACCCTTCAATCGGAACTTAATTTATTGAAAGCCCAGATTCATCCACATTTCCTGTTTAATACCATGAATAATCTGTATGCCTTGTCGCTGGGGCACAATGAACGGACTTCAGAAGGAATTGCCAAGGTGTCTGATTTGCTTCGGGCAGTTTTATACGATTGCAACGAAGTGTTTATCGATCTTGAGAACGAATTAGCTTTTATCCGGAACTACATCGATCTTCAAAAACTGCGGTATGATAACCGTTTGATGTTCAATTTCGAACTGGAAGGAGACCCTAAAGGTAAACGGATAGCGCCAATGCTTTACATCACTTTTATTGAGAACTGCTTTAAACATGGAAGTTTCAACGATCCGGAATTACCCCGGATTCATATCTTTTTTAAGATAAGTGATCAGGAGATTAGATTTTTGGCAGAAAACAGCAAACCTCAATTAGTTCCTCTGAAAGTTTCAGAAGGAAAAAATGGAATTGGCTTGGAAAACGTAAGGAAACGACTTGAAATTCTTTATAAAAACAATTACACTCTGAATATCAATGAATCAGATACAAATTATAAAGTAGAACTTAATTTAAAAACTACAGGCAATTGAATAAGTTGATCTTTCATAATGCCCTCCAATACAGAATAAGCCGGCATTTGATCTTTTTGTTGCTTCTCGTGCTTATTTTCAGTCTGGTTTTGTATAGCAGATCAGATGCGCAGTCATTTTTGCCTTTGTTTAAACTTACATTTATCAATGCAATTATCTTTCTTGGATATGGTTATCTCACCATTTTTGTTTTAATTCCACTATTCCTGCCCGAAAGGAAATACTGGTGGTTTGCAGTGTCATTTGTGATATTGGGCTTTTTTTTATCGCTCATTAAAATAAGTATTTCCGATTTAATTTATTATTCCTCTATTTCTCCTGAATATTTGAACTCAAAGGGTATTCTGAATTTTCGCTATATCCTGATCAACACCAAAGATATGTCGTTTATTGTGGCATTAATGATTGTGGTTAAGTATACCAAAGACTGGCTGATTGCAGAGAAACAGCATAAAATACTGCAAATAAAATATGACGAACTAAATCTCAGATTACTCCAAAGTCATTTTGAACCTCATTTTCTGTTTAATACGCTGAATAATCTGTATGCCTTATCATTGATTAATTCAGAGAAGACTGCCGATGTTATCCGAAAATTTAAAAGGATACTACAATTTTCAATTCACGATGCACAGCTGAAAAGGATACCTCTTCAAAAGGAATTAGATATGATTCACGACTATATTGAAATCGAACAGATCAGATATGGCGACCGACTTCGGGTTGAATACCTGATTACGGGTAGTACCGAAAAGCTTGAAATAGCTCCCTTTATCTTGTTTACATTGGTTGAAAACTGCTTTAAACACGGTAGTAGCCCCGATGCAGGGAAACCCTGGATAAAATTGTCATTGCATGGTAAAGACGGACTAATCATATTCGAAACAAAAAACAGTATTCCAACAAAATGTCGCAGCAATCTGACTTTTCAGGAAAAAGGACTGACCAAACTGCGACAAAGGCTCGACCTGATTTATTCACAGAAGTATTCGCTTACCCTGAAGGTTGAATCTCTGGAGTTTTTAGCAAAACTGGAATTAAATTTAATTGAATAAGTGGCTGAATATTTAATAAATATGGATAAAAAGCGGATAGCCAATCATGCTATTTTCTGGTTAATGTGGATTAGCGGTTTCACTATAATTCAAAGCATAGGTTTTGGAATCAGCGATTATTTGTCCTGGTTGGTTTATTATCTGGTTACTTTGCCTTTGTTTATGGTGCATACCTATGCTATTGCTTATTGGTTGGTTCCCAAATACTTTTTCAACCACCGTTTTATCCAGTTTTCAGTGTGGATTCTGGTGTTGCTTATTCTGGCCTCAGTTTTTGAATTACTCATCAGCAACGAGATTGTTTGGAAACTGATGAAGCCTGAGAATATTCAGCAAGGAAATTATTTCAGCTGGCAAAATATTTTAATCAATGGAATAGGCAATGAGTACATCATCGTTGTATTTCTTTCGTTTAAGGTAATCCGGTTTTGGAATTCAAAAGTTGGAGAGAAAGCCAAACTGATCAACCAAAAACTACTAACCGAGATTGAGTTGCTTCAGTATCAGTCGTATCCAAGGTTTATACTGAATGTAATGGATCGTTTGGAAAATCTTGCCGAAGCAAAATCGCCTCAAACTTCAGAGATGATTATTAAACTATCAAATCTGATGACAAATATGCAAACAGGCCGGAAGTCTGTAAAAATTCCGGTTCAGAAAGAGATCGACCTGATCAGTAGTTATGTCGAGATTCAGCGTATGAGCCTTCCTGAAGCGTGTAAGGTTGAATTTCTGGCGGCTGGCGATTTTAAAGGACTGGATATTCCGCCATTTCTGTTTTTTCAGCTGGTTGAAGAAGGATTCCTTGTTTTGGATGATTTTTCTGAAAATACTGAATTTACCATCCTGATAAAAGCTGAACCCAATTACCTTTTGTGTTCGATTACAATATGGAAAGATAAGGCTTTGAACCGGACATTTAATATAGATGTTGTAGATAATTGCCGCAAATTTCTTAATTACTTTTATTCTGAAAATCATAAGGTTATGTCGAATTTTGAAATTAATTTTGTTGAAGTCGCCATTGAAATTTATCTTTAAGTTATGCAAATAAAAACTGCACATATGTTTTTGAATAAACGACCCGTAATCCATTTAATATACTGGTTGCTTTTTGTATTCATTGGGTCCTTCATTTTTAGTTACCAGCAAAGTTTTCCATACTTGTTTTATTTGTTAAATTTTCTGGTACATCTACCTGTATTTCTTTTATTTACTTATGGGGTAGTCTATTTTATGGTGCCTGTATTTCTGTTTAGAAGGTTATACTGGCAGTTTTTTGCCTCGCTGGCGATAAGTGCCGGAATAGCTTCTTTGTTGAGAATTTTAATCGGCAAGTATGTATATTATACCTTGTTTATTCCTAAGGTTTTACATCCCAAAGAATGGATTAGCATCGATATTTTTTTTCTGAACCTGATCTGGATTTTAGGTCCGGCTATTGTGTTTGCTATGTTTAAATATTACAAAAACTTCATGAATACTCAGGCTCTGGCCAACGAAGCAGAACGGAAACATTTGGCTTCCGAATTGCAGGTTTTGAAGGCTCAGTTAAATCCACATTTTTTATTTAATACGTTCAATAATTTATATGTTCTGGCACTCCAGAAAAGCGATAAAACGCCTGTAGTAATTTCTAAAATGTCGGATTTGTTCCATTATATCCTTTATGAATGCAATGCCGATGAAGTGCCGGTTTCAAAAGAAATAAAACTTTTGGAAGATTACATCCAGCTTGAAGAATTGCGCTATTCCGACCGGCTGACCTTTAAATTTCACAAGGAAATTGATAATCCTGATTGCCTGATTCCACCCATGTTGCTCTACACTTTTGTTGAAAATTGCTTTAAACATGGTTGTAGTCCCGATCCGGGTTCATCGTGGATTAAATTGTCCATAAAGGTTCACCAGGATAATTTCGAATTTGAAGCATCAAATAGTATTCCGAAGTCACCTAATCAAAACCTCAATTACGAGGGCGGGGAAGGGGTTGGCCTGGCAAATATCAGAAGGCGACTCGAATTAATTTATCCAAAGAATCATGAATTGCTCATCAAAAAGGAGAATCTTTCTTTTAATGTGCGTTTGCGTATTCAAAAAAACTGTGTCAAAATTTCAGATATAAATGTTTAAATCAATCTTTTGTATAGGTTTGTTATTTATAATGACTGGCTGTTTAAACGAAAAACAACAGGCAGAGAAGATACTGCGTCATTACATCAGTCAAAAAGAAGAACTGATTAGAAATTATACCATGCGAAGCGCAATCGCTTTATGGAATGCCACAGTTTCGGGAAACGAAAATGATTATCAGAAGTTGGTTGAAATAGAAATGGCATTCAATAAATCAAATCAAAATCCATCCGGCCTTTTTGCCCCTGACAAGTTTTACTCCATTACACAAAATGTGTTTTCAAATGAAAAGGATTTTCAACTCCTGAAAAAGCTCAAATATTCCGGGTTAATTACTGATACCTTACTGAACAGGCAATTGAATGTACTTTATCAGGCGTTTATGGGGCCACAAATAGAAATAAAAAAGTATCAGAAACTGATGAATTCTGAGTTGAAACTTTGGCAGGCGCTTTCGGTTGTAAAGATTTCGATTGATGGGAAAAAGTACGGAGGTGCTCAAATTGATTCCATTCGGAAAAATTCAAATGATGCTTCGGTTTTGAAGATGATTTTTGATGGTTATCAGAAAGAAGGGCGAATACTGGCTCCCGATATTATCCAAATGGTAAAAGATCGGAATGAATTTGCCTCCAACTTCGGATATGGCAATTTCTATCAACTGTCGTTGGAAGCCAAGGATCAGACCCCGGAACAAATAAAAGCAATATTGGATGACATTGAATTGAAAACCAGGACTCAGTTTTTTGAAGCTAAATCTGTTATTGATAAACTATTAGCCAAACAATTTAAAATTTCAGAAACAGAACTGCAGCCATGGTTGTATCACGATGAAAATAATACTTATCTGCCTTCAAAATTCAAAGTCAAAATGGATTCGCTTTTCCAGAAAACTGATCCAATTAGGACTACGGAAGCATTTTTTTATGGTATAGGCCTTCCCATCAAAGACGTGTTGGAAAATAGTGATTTAGAATACCGCTCAGCAAAATCATCAATTAATGCGATGATCAATGTGGATTTTAAGAATGATATCCGATTGATTTCGTCCATTCAGAATACCCACGATGGCATGATGAAAATGATGCACTTAGGTGGTCATGCATCTCATTATAAAACAATTTCCGACGATGTCCCGTATTTGCTGAAGACCCCTAATTATGCATTGGGAGAAGGGGTCGCAAGATATTTTGAAAGTCTTGCCTTAGACTACATCTGGTTGAAAAATATAGTCGATATTGATACTTCTGCGCAGAAGCAATTGGTTTTGGTTTGTCAGCATTTGCGCCAGGTCGATCGTTTGTTCAGATGCCGTAAATTACTGGCAATGGCCGATTTTGAGCGTGAAATCTATCAAAATCCAGATCAGAATCTGGATGTGTTGTGGCAAAAATTAAATCTTAAATATTTGGGAATGAATTATTCGTCTCAGAAAAATGCTTGCATTTGGGCGACCAATAAATTTGCGACCAGTCTTTCATGCACAACGCATAACCTGGTTTTAGCTGATGTATTCGCTGCACAGTTGCAACATACCATCGAAAAAAGAGTCTTATTGGGAAATGGTACGAACTATAGAAATAATCAGGAAATTGGTCAATTTTTAACAGAAAAATTGTATCGCTACGGAAACAAGTTATCATGGGAAAAAACGATTGAAAATGCAACCGGAGAACCCTTGAATACTTCCTATTTTGTAGATGATTTGGTGGGCGATAAAAACGAGGGTAAAAAGTAGATTCGAAAGAAGCAGAACAGAAAACAGAAACATATTAAAATTAGTCTTATGAAAACAAAATGTTTAATTGTTGACGATGAGCCTTTAGCCAGAGAGCTTATTCGTGGACATGTTGAAAAATTGGAAAATTTTGAAATTGTAGCCGAGTGCAGCGATGCCATGAAAGCCTTGCAGGTACTGCGTGAGAAGCAAATTGATTTGATGTTTATGGATATTCAGATGCCGCAGATTACCGGAATTGAATTCCTGAAGACACTAAAACATCAGCCTAAAGTCATCATTACAACTGCATACCGGGAATATGCGCTTGAAGGTTTCGAGCTGGATGTGGTTGACTACCTGCTTAAACCCATCACTTTTGAACGATTCCTGAAATCGGTGAACAAATATTATCAAATGATTCAGGATGATGTGCAGGTAGTTTCAAATACGGTTACGGACAAAATGCAGGATGATTCTTTTATTTACATCAAGGAAAATAAAAAAGTTGTGAAGGTTTATCTTTCTGAAATTAAGTATATTGAAGGTTTAAGCGAATATGTTCAGATTTATACCGATAAGCGTAAAATCATCACAAAAACGAGCATGACACAAATGGAAGAAAAATTAACCTCCGAGAGATTTCTTCGGATCCACAAATCATATATTGTATCGATAAGCAAAATAGAGGCTTTTACGGCCAATACCATCGAAATTCAAGGAAAAGAGCTGCCTATAGGACGAAGTTTTAAAAACGGAGTGATCAGCGCTTTGAATTTTACCGGAACAGTTGCCGGAGTTTAACAAGGCTGGTAGTTGGTATGTTCCATTAATACGTAACAGAAGATTACCTTCTGTGGTTGAAAAGATTATCTCATAACTTTTTCAGGAACAATATTATTGCTTTTATCGAGCGTAAAATAAAACCTGCTTCCTTTGCCTGGTGTTGAGGTGAATTTTAAATCACCGCCAAGTAAATTAGCCAGGCCTTTGCTGATTGCCAGCCCGAGTCCAAATCCTTTATTGCCAATAATTTGGTTTTTACCTTTATAGAATGGCTTGAAAAAAAGTTCCTGATTAGTCTCTTCAATACCGCAACCGGAATCTTCAACAAAGAATTCAATTTCATTTTCAGAATTAATATAGCCAAAATGGATAAAACCTTCCTTCGTGAAGAAAAAGGAATTGTTGAGTAATTTATAGAAGATATGTGTAAGCCCTACCGGATCTGAGTAGATTTCAATTTCACCATTTTGGCTCCCTTTAATATTTTTAAAGTCAATGTCCTTGCCATTGGTTTTATGATCGTAATTCACATATTCAAGGTAGATATGGTCAAGTAAATTATTCAAATTAAATTTCTTCTTAACGATTTCAAATTGATTTTCCTGAATTCTGGAAATATCAAGGATGTCGTTAATTAATCGGAGCAAATCGTTCCCGTTTTGAGCCAGGTTTTTGGCAAAAATTTGCTTGTCGTCTGCTTTAAATGAATCGTCGACCAGAAGCTCACAAAATCCAAGAATACCATTTAATGGAGTTCTGATTTGGTGTGATAAATTGGAAAGAAAGGCAGATTTTAAATGATCGGATTCTTCAGCTTTTATTTTGGCCTTTACCAAATCTGATTCAATCATGTTTTTCTTTCTGATTTCCATTTTAATCAGAAAATAAAGAAGAATAGAAGTCACACTAACATAGAACCATCCTTTATAGGTTTGTATGGTCGTTATAGTATCGCTATTTTCTGCCAGTTTATAAATAATCTGATCGGAAAAAAGTATCCACAAAAATCCAATCAGGAAATATATTAAGGTTACTTTTAAGGCTATCTTATTTTTCATGAATTATTTTTTAATTGAAACAATCTTTGTTAATGAATGTTTATAAAGATATTATAATTCATTGATATATAGATGGCAAGCTAATTTATTTTTATGTAATGTTTTTTTTATTAATTTCCTTTAGTGAATATAATCCTCACCAATAGGGGTGTTTTTCAGAAATCCTTCCCTTTTGAAAGCACATTTAATTCCGATCTACCCGTTTATGAGGTAATTAGGATTATAGACGGGACTCCTCTTTTTTTGGAGGAGCATTTCGGACGTTTGAACCATTCAATGCAAATCAAGAATTGGGAACCCGATATGGAGTTTGAAGAATTCAAGGATCGGATTCGTCAACTGATTAAACTCAACCAGAAAAGGGTAGGGAACATCCGGTTCCAGTATTTCATGTCAGGTGATGAGAATTCCTGGGTGTTCAGTTTCATTCCACACAGCTATCCCACTGCTGAAGATTATCGGAATGGAGTTCCAATAGATTTGCTGTTCGACGAACGTGAAAATCCGAACGCTAAAGTTGTTCAAAATGAAATCCGGGAACGATCCAATGAAATGATAAGTAGTCGTAAGTTATATGAAGTTCTTTTAGTTAACCGAAAGGGGTTGATTACCGAAGGTAGCCGTTCAAATGTATTCTTCGTAAAAGATGAAGTTTTTTATACAGCACCATCTTCAATGGTTTTGGTTGGCATTACCCGCCAAAAAGTGATGGAATGTTTGAAGATTTTGAATTGCATTGTTGTTGAAGAGGCCGTTTCTGTATGTCAGCTTTCTCAGTTTGATGCTGCATTTCTGACTGGCACTTCACCCAAAGTTTTGCCTATCAGATCAATTGGAAATCAGGAATTTAAAGTGCAACTGTTGAGCGTTGAAAAACTTAAAGAGCGTTATAATAACTTGATAGCGGATTACATTGGAACGCATTAGAACATTACCCCAGAAATCCCAATATAATCATTTAGCTTGCTTGCTATCAATCATACGAACTGTGTTCACCCCTTTAACACGTTGAATAGTAGCTTTATCAATTGATGCTTTATCCCATAAATCTTTTGGAATTGTCACTTCGCCCTGACGGATTTGGATCTGGTCAAAGCCGTCAACATTTTTATCACTGTTTCCTTTTGCAATATCTGCATACACCTTCCCGGCAACAATTAAATCGGGATTCGCTTCTATGCGGGTCTGATATCCACCAGCATTTAACGACCACGATTTTGATTGATCCTTCACATTACTAGCCAATAAGTTTTGATTAATCTTCATTACATTTTCGCGATCGAGATTCATTATGAACTTTCCTTCAATGTGATTTAACCGGTTAATATCCTGATAGTTTCCAAGTGCTTTTTCTTTATCAATATAAGCTAAAGCTTTAATTTCAAATACCGGATATTTATAGGCTGGGTTTAATTCAGAGCATTTGGAACCCATGTCTGTAAGAATTTTAAATTTCTGCCGGTTCATGAATGAAGAATCATTTTTTAAATTTTTCATTTTAAAAAGTTCACTTTCGGTTATATTCTTTTCAAGCGCTTTTACATCATTTTCTCTAAATCCAAAATTTTCGTTTCGGATGTTGAACCTCATGGATGTAATTAATCCAAGCTCCTTTAGTTTTTGGCGATATTCCACATCCTGAAGCGTCGAATTTTTCACTTTCTGAATGATAGAGTCTGCCATTGACAGGTTGTCGAGGTCTAGGTATCCGACTGCGGCATCAATCAAAGTCTTGTACTCCATTTCGGGTTGATTGGTCATTTTATATCCTTTTGCCAGGGTTTGATACAATGACGGAATCGGTTTGAATCTTTCAGGATTCTTTTTCTCTATCCTTTTTTGAAATTTAATGGCATTTTCGAGTTGAAAAATGGCATTTCCGGCAAACCAGGTTGATTTCCAGATATTTCTGTCGGCAAAGATTAGCCCAAGCATGGTATGCGATTTTTGGATTGATTCAAGGTCGTTCTGCAGATAATGCATACTTTTTTCATTGAATAATTCCTGAATGAGAGCATCGTACTTTGCTTTATCCAAATCCAGCTTTGGATATTGGTTGTACAATCTTGACAATTCAATCGCAACATCCATTTTAACCGGGAAATAAATTTTCAATTTGGGGTCGCCTTCATACACATAGAACTCGGGGGCAATTTTCAAAGCATTTTCCAGCATCTGAACGGCGCTCTTTATATCGCCTTCCATGAGTATCGAAGATTCCATTCTGAGCAAGATGGTTGCTACGATATGGCGGCGGTAATTATTTGCAGTCCACCATTTTATATTAGATGAATTTGTAAAGGAATTCGTCAATAGCATCTGAAGTTCTTTATTGCAAACCGAAGGCCATGTTTTTAAATCAGGTAATTCGTTTACATAACTTCCGGCAATCGAATTTTTTCTTGAAATTGTTTCTGCCCAACTGATACAAGCCTTTTCTGCTTTTTCATTGTCATTAACTGTCAAAGCGTTTTTTACCGTATATAAAAATCCATTCCGTGCCAAATCAAATAACCCTTGATCGAAGAGTTCACCCGAAAAAGTATACAAACCATCGAAAGCCTCGGCTTGGTTAGGTAATTGCGAATAAGAATAAAATATTTTCCAGCCAAGCCCTTCATTATTCACATCTTCAAAAAAAGCGAGTCTGTAAAACTCAACGGCTCGTTTAAAATCTTTGCTGTCATAACAGATATCACCCTTGTTGATCTCGTATTTTGTCTTGTTTTTTTTATCGACTTTAATAGCCTGGTTCAGGGTATTGATCGCAGTGTCTGTATTTCCCAAAGCTTTATATACCATGAACAGATTGTTTATAATTGAGATATCAGTCGGATCTATTGCATGTGCCCTTCGATAATATACCAACGACTTTTCCAATTGTGTTTGTCGAATATCAGGAGATTCAGAAGATGCAATCTGATAAAGATATCCGGCTGTGAAATTCATCTTCAACAAGTAGTCAGATGCCCCATCAATATAGCTGTATTTTTCAAAATTGCTTGTTATGAGTGCAATGCCTTTCTCAAAAGGTAATTCCAATGCGGTATTACAGAGCGAATCAACATCGGCCATGCCTCTTTTCTGTGCTTGTATAACTACCGACAGGCTCAAAAATATCACTAAAGTGGCTGTAAGTTTTGAAGTTATTGATTTCATTTTACTATTGATTTGATGCACTGATTTTAGATTTCGGCGAAATAATATTTATATCTGAATTCTCAAGAGGCAAATATTTAAGAATGAATATTCTCTTTAATACTGCTCCATCATCTGATAACTCAATAGGTAAGTCATTTATATCATTCTTGTCTTTTTCAACCACAAGGCTTCCTTTCGGGTAAGTAACAGCCAGATTATTCGTTCCTACTGCTAACTCCTTCTGGATGTTTCCCACTACTTTCGTAATTACTTCAGATTCTTTTGAGCCTATCAGATCATCAGGAACAGAAGTAATAATAAGAAACAGGCTTAATTTTGCGATGTTATTTTCCTTTTCAGTTAAAGGGAGGACAAACCACTTTCTATCCTCAATAAAATGAAAATTGTGGGCAACTTCCACCTTACTAAATAAGTTCTTCACCAATGCTTCCTTATTGTTTGAAACACCTATTTTAAATGATTGAATGATTTCATCAATAAATTCACCATTAACATCAGGTAATGATTCAATGTACCTTTCAATAGGTCGGAAGACCCAATAAACCGGGTTTTGACTTCCCAAATTCTCAGGTTGCTTTATAAAGACTTTAAACCCAACTTCCTTTAAAGATGAATTAGTACTGAGGTCTCGTTCATTATTGGTAAGTTCAATGTGTAGGACAATTTCATTTACCCCGTCCGTAAATTGAAAAAATTTAAAAGTGTTGTCCAAAAATGTCGCCAATGAAGTAGAACATTCCTTTTCAATGTTACCGACTTCTGATCCATAAAAAATACGATATTGCTTCTCAGTAATGGCGAATTTAACTTGTATAGCCTTTTTATTTTCTCCAAACAGGCGACATGACATCAGCATTAAGCCGAATACGATAACCAACCGGAATTTCATTGTGGCAGGGATTTAAATTTTAGTTCTTTAAATTTATTTGTATCAACAATACCTTTACATATTGCAAACTTGACTCCCTCTTTATTTGTCAGTTCCATTTTAATACTATCGAAAGGAATCAAATCATTCAATATAAACAGAGGTTCTTCAGCACACCATTTGTTTAAATAACTGTAAATAGTAACGTCCTTTTCGTAGGTTCCTTTTAATTCAGCAAACCATCGGGTACAATATTCTTCAGGAATTTCTGCAATCTGTCCAAGTATTATAGTAGCGCGGCGATCCAGGTTGAAGGTGTCAGTATTGTGGTTGTTAAGGTGTACAACTAATTTTGCCCTCGATAGTTGAATAAAATGGTCAACTGGGATCCTTGCAATAACCGTTGGTGAAACCTTCATATCTGTTTCCAGAATAATTTTTTTTCCGGTCCAGGGATAAACCTGAAATTCTAATTGCTGGTAGCCCTTTGAATCTAAAATGAATGATCTCCCGAATGGAACAGTTAGAACGGTTTTTTTGGATACAGGGTTCTTTTCCGAGATTTCGAATTTTGTAAAACTCGTATCAGAATCGCCGGGTGAAAATAAGTTTAGTACTATATTTGCCTGATTTTTATTACTGGAAATCTGAATCGAAGAAACGAAGCAGCCGGTCATGAAGAACAAAATATAAAATCCTGCTATCACTTGAAAGCTCAAAAGGCCGGCCAACCAATTGGAGTATAATTGGTTAAATTTTTCTTCTTCACCTCTTCGCAAATACTTCAGGAAGAAACTTACTATCGCAAAAAAAACCAAAATACCATTTACGAAATAAGTTTCGAGAAAATCTTCACCTATGTGATAGGCAAGCCATGAGTTTAGTATTAGCAGAAAGAATGCTACCAGTATAATTTTTATGAATATGTAACTATCTGTCTTATTCATAAAACTTAAAACAAGAAATTAACTGATCTTTTTATTCATGTTCACATACGTTTTCACACAAATAAGTTTCAGTAAGACAATTAATTCACAATAAATGTTCAAAATAAAAACGCAGAACCTATTTTCGTCAATAAATTCTGCGTTCTCATTTGAAATTCTGAAGTAGTTACTGGGAAGTGTTTATTATCTTGTGTCAATCTTGGTCATACCTGGTTTTAGTCTGATATTCTTTTGTTTGTTGTCGGTTCTAATTTCCAGTTTTTCTTCTTCGGAGCTGGAAGTCCGGTAATAGACATTGTATGCGGCAGGATAGGGAACCAGCAATTTTTGTCTGGTTTTTGGAGGCAGCACAATTCCCATAATATCGCAATAGCCGGTTTCCTTCCAAACAATGTCGGTTACCATATTTACAAAAAGAGAATCAGACGATTCATTCACAATTTTTATTCGTTTAAATGCCCGGTCGCTTTGAGTGACTTCAAATTCTGAATTCAAAGCTCCGGCAATAATGAGGTTTATAACATTTAAAAATGCATCACCAACATTTACTCCGGCCCTGTGAGCCCGCATATCGTGTTGGCGGTCAATGCTTCCTGAATCGGTCAGATAACGGGTGCTGGTGCAGCCACCACAACAAAGGATGACTGCCAACACCAATATGATTGAATTCTTTGGATTCATTAAATCTGCGAATAGTCGGTTGGTGTGAGGAATTTTTTACGCACCTTACTAACAGTATCAGCATAGATTGCTTTACCCGACATTGCTTTCCATTCCGGGCTTTCACCAAATTTTTTCCAATTGGCTTTCCTTTCGTCCATGTCTTTAAACCAAAGCATATACATCAGTGCCGGCATGTATTTGCCTGCTAGTATTTTACCGAAAAACACAGGATGAAGTCCAACTTGTTCAAACAAGGGCAATTCTTCGTTGTTAAACATGGCGATTTTCCGGCGGGCAGCATCTTCGTTGTAACTTTCATAGGTTCGCAGTTCAAACAACCCCCTTTCTTTATCCGGAAGTTTAAGATTTGGGATTCCGTCAAAAGCATCCATCAAAAAGGCTTCATACCTTTCGTAAACTGGTTTGCTAGCAGGAAGTTCGAAGTATGATTTGGCTGCAGAAAGATAATCGGTATCGGTTACCAAATACTGTTGCATCTCATAGTAAATCTGCGCCGATGGGTAGGCAAAGAGTGTATATACCTTTGGTGGCTCCTCTTCGTCGAGTTCTTCAAAAGCTCCCAGCCTGACATTGAATTTCTTAAACAATGGCATCAACGCTTCAGTAAAATAAGATTTTAGCGTGTTTTTGGCGCCCCCGCCTGTCAATTGGTAAATCCTGAATTCGTAAAATTCATCGCCGGGAGCGGGTATGTTTTTTGCATTCAGGGCACTGCCTGTTGCGGTTACAGCTGCCACAGCAGCAGTGGCTTTTAAAAAGTTTCGTCTTTGCATGGTTGATTTAATTTAATTTCTCATAAAAATAAACATTTTCATTTGAGAAAAGTGAAGTAGGATCGTTTACTTTTCGAATCAGCTATTCGTATTTGAATAAAAAAAACTCCGGAGTAGCCTGTACTCCGGAGTTTTCAATACTGGAAGAATCAATTCTCAATAAAAAAGCATTTCCCTTTCCTTTTTTCTCTTTCCTCTTTCCTATTGATTAATGACTCTTTCCTATTTGGATTGGTTTTTATTCAGCAGTTGTATAATCAGCCGCGGCCATTCTCTTATAGCTTCTGTATCTCCATTTTGCATTTTCTTCAGCAGCTTTGAACAGTTCGTCAGCTACTTCAGGGAATGCTTTTTTGAGTGAGCTATACCGTGCTTCACCTGCAAGGAAGGCTTGGAATTTCGTCCAGTCAGGAGCATTTGAATCTAAAACCATTGGATTTTTTCCTTCTGCTTCCAGTAACGGATTGAAACGGAATAAACTCCAGTAGCCGCATTCAACAGCAATTTTTTCTTCGTTTTGTGTGCGGCCCATCGATTGTTTCAAACCATGGCTGATACATGGTGAATAAGCGATAATTAAAGATGGTCCGGGGTAAGCTTCAGCTTCTCGGATTACCTTCAGGTATTGAGCCTGGTTAGCACCCATAGCAACCTGAGCTACGTAAACATATCCATAAGACATAGCCATTACGCCAAGGTCTTTTTTGCGGATACGTTTACCTGAAGCAGCGAATTTAGCTACAGCTCCAACCGGAGTCGATTTTGATGCCTGACCACCAGTATTTGAATACACTTCAGTGTCCATAACCAGAATATTCACATCTTTTCCTGAAGCCATTACGTGATCCAAACCACCGTAACCAATGTCGTAAGCCCATCCGTCACCTCCGAAAATCCATTGAGATTTTTTAACAAGGTATTGTTTTAATCCCATTATTTCTTTGGCATATACAGCAGAACTTCCGGCTAAAACTTCACGCACTTTGGCCGAAACTTCTTCAGTTGTTTCACCATTGAGTTTGTTTTCAATCCATGCTGCGAATACTTCTTTTTCAGCATCAGTTGCTCCATTGGCCATAGCAGTATTCATGATCATTTCGATGCGGTCGCGTTGTGCTGCAACACCTTCAGCCATACCGAAACCATATTCTGCATTGTCTTCGAACAATGAGTTTGCCCAGGCAACACCCTTGTCGCTTTCTTTGTGTTTGCAATATGGAGTTGAAGGAGCCGATCCACCATAGATTGAAGAACAGCCTGTGGCATTTGAAACCATCATTCGCTCACCAAACAACTGCGAGATCAGTTTAATGTAAGGAGTTTCTCCACAACCTGCACAAGCTCCCGAGAACTCAAATAATGGCTGAGCAAACTGTGAGTTCTTCACCGATTTATTCTTTTCAACTACTTTTTCTTTGTAAGATACTTTTGTGTCGAAATGGGTCCAACGTGCAATTTCAGGTTCCTGTGTTCCAAGTGGTTTCATTACCAATGCTTTGGTTTTCGATGGACAAACATCGGCACAGTTACCGCAACCGGTACAATCGAGTACACTAACCTGAATTCGGAAATTCAAATTTGGGAACTGTTTGTTTGGAACTGCCTGAAGTGATTTGGTTCCTTCCGGCAATTTGGCCATTTCGTCTTCGTTAATCAGGAAAGGACGAATAGCTGCGTGAGGACAAACATATGCACACTGGTTGCACTGAATACAATTTTCATCCTGCCATTCAGGAACGTTTACTGCTATACCGCGTTTTTCGTATGCAGCTGTTCCGGCCATAAATGTACCGTCTTCTGAACCAAGGAAGGTGCTTACCGGCAAATCGTCACCTTTCTGTGCATTAATCACATCAACAATTTTGGTAATGTATTCCGGACGTTCAGCATCTTCAGTTCCATTGCTTGCTTTCAGATTTTTCCATTCTGCAGGAACATCAATTTTTACCACATTATTTCCGCCGGCTTCAACAGCAGCGTAGTTCATGTTGATTACTTTTTCGCCCATCTTGCCATACGATTTAACGATGGCTTTTTTCATTTCGTAAACAGCAGTTTCGAATGGAATAACTTCAGTAATCTTGAAGAAAGCCGATTGCATGATGGTATTGGTGCGGTTACCCAAACCAATTTCCTCACCCAATTTTGTTCCATTGATGATGTAGAATTTGATGCCATTGTCTGCCATGTATTTCTTCATTCCATCCGGAAGTCTTTTTACAGTTTCTTCTTCGTCCCAAATGGAGTTCAGCAGGAATGAACCACCTTTTTTCAAGCCTTTCAATACATCATATAGATGCAAGTATGCAGGAACGTGGCAGGCCACAAAGTCAGGTGTATTTACCAGGTAAGGTGAACGGATTGGAACATTTCCAAACCGAAGGTGTGATGAAGTGAATCCGCCCGATTTTTTCGAGTCATAGGCGAAATATGCCTGGCAATATTTATCGGTTGCTTCACCAATGATTTTGATCGAGTTTTTGTTGGCGCCAACTGTACCGTCAGAACCTAAACCGTAGAATTTAGCTTCGTAAGTTCCGGCTGGAGCAACGTTTACTTCTTCTTTTAAAGGAAGCGATTTGAAAGTTACATCGTCAACAATTCCGATAGTGAATTGATTTTTAGGTTCGTTCAGTTCGAGGTTTTCGTAAACCGAAAGAATCTGGGCAGGAGTGGTGTCTTTCGAACCCAATCCGAAACGTCCGCCAACAATAAGTGGAGCGTTTTCAGTACCATAAAGAACTTCACAAACATCGAGATACAACGGTTCGCCAGTCGCTCCCGGTTCTTTGCTGCGGTCGAGTACGGCAATTCGTTTTACCGATTTTGGCAATACGTTTATGAAATATTTAGCCGAGAATGGGCGATACAAATGCACCACCAACAAACCAACTTTTTTACCCTGAGCGGCTAAATAATCAACAGTTTCTCGGATGGTTTCGGTAACCGAACCCATAGCAATAATGATGTTTTCGGCATCTTCTGCACCATAATAGGTGAATGGATGATACTCGCGGCCAGTAATTTTTTTGATTTCCTGCATGTAAGCTTCAACGATATCAGGAACTGCATCATAAAAGCGATTCGAAGCCTCTTTGGCCTGAAAGAAAATGTCAGGATTTTGAGCAGTACCACGTGTTACCGGATGTTCAGGATTAATTGCCCGGTCGCGGAATTCCTGAATCAGATTCATGTCTATCAATGGAAGCATAGCTTCTTTGGTTATTACTTCGATTTTCTGAATTTCGTGTGAAGTACGGAATCCATCAAAGAAGGCCATAAATGGAACGCGGGATTTCAAAGTTGCAAGGTGAGCAACTCCGGCTAAATCCATTTCTTCCTGAACAGAACCAGCTGCCAGCATGGCGAAACCAGTTTGGCGGGCTGAATACACATCGCTGTGATCACCAAAAATTGATAATGCATGACCGGCCAAAGCGCGGGCACTGATATGAAATACGCAAGGCAATAATTCACCGGCAATTTTATACATGTTTGGGATCATCAGCAACAAACCCTGCGATGCAGTGTAAGTTGTTGTTAAAGCGCCTGATTGCAAAGCACCGTGAACAGCACCTGCTGCTCCACCTTCACTCTGCATTTCTGCAAGGCGAACCGGACGTCCAAAAATATTGGTTTTGCCGTTTGCTGCCCATTCGTCAACATATTCGGCCATGGTTGATGATGGTGTAATAGGGTAGATACAAGCTACCTCGCTGAACATGTAACTGATATGCGCAGCCGCATAGTTTCCGTCACACGTAATAAACTTCTTTTGTTTTGTCATTGGTGTAATGTTTAAATTGTATTTTTTAATTTGTCTATATTTTGATTTTAAGCTTTTCCTTTTTCCTTATTTCTCTTTCGATTTACTAATATAGAAATCCGAATAACCACAAAGGTATAATGTTCCCGCTACCAATTTCAATCATATCAGCAGCTGCATAATAGCCATCTTCTACTGGCAGGCTATATTTTCCACCAATACTGAAATGATATTGATTATCAACTTTAAAATCAGCATTTCCTGAACTTTTTATCTGATGCTGGTAGCCAACCTGATTGTAGAAAAAGGTTTGCCTCATAATTTTGTTACTGATATTTCCAGGATCGATGGCGTACATCAGATTGGTATTATGCAGGTAAACCAGATCGGGCTTTTTGATGTCATCTTCATTCCCATTCGAAAACAGCAGATTAATAATACGCGCATTTTTCATGTACCGTAAATAATTCATGATAGTTGCTCTTGATGTCTGCACATCGGAACTTATTTTACTCACATTGGGCGAAAATGGCGCCTGACTCGCTATGATTTGCAACAATTTCCGTAATTTGGGAAGGTACTGCAAATCAATTTGATTGAGATAAGTTACATCAATTTCGAGGGCAAGATTAATATGTTTTAGTAAGGTTTCGTTATAAAAACCTTTGTTATCGAGGAAGTAAGGATAATATCCATCTTTTAAATAGTCATTGAAAAATGCCAGTGGTTTTACTTCCTGAATAATCTCCTGAGCTATTCGGATGTGATCGGATAATATTTCCTCCAGCGAATATCTTTTGAAATTAAGGTTAGACTGATAATTGATATACTCTCTTAATGAAAGTCCTTCGAGGTGGTAAATTTTAGCGATATCCTGTAATTCATTATTACCTTCCAAAACACGTAACACCGGCGATGCGGAAAAAATGATTTTAAGTTCTGGAAAACTGTCGTAGCAGGTTTTTAATTCCGACGCCCATTCCGTGTATTTGTGTATTTGATCCAGAATGAGTGTTTTACCTCCTGTTTTATAAAACTCATCGGCAAAAGATAAAATTTTTCGCTTGGCAAAATAGAAGTTATTCAGATTCACATAAAGGCAAGTCTTGTCATTCGAAAATTTTTCTTTCACAATATCAAGCAGGAAGGTGGTTTTACCTACGCCACGAAATCCTTTAATTCCAATGATCCGGTCATCCCAGTTTATTTCATCCAGAAGTTCTCTTCGGATTGTTTTGCGGGGTTGTTCCAGTAATGTATTATGAATATTGACCAAATTTTGCATTTCAGAACTTTAGACTGTAAAATTAATGCTTTTAAAGAATTAATTGTAATCTGTAGATGGCAAAATGTGCCAAAAAGTGTAATTTAGATTTATTAAAAATAAGAAATCATTGTAATTTAGTTCTCGAAATTGATAGAAATTGAGATGTGATGCCTGAATGGTTAAATGGTTTGATTGCCGAATTGTCAAATTATCTAATTTTGCATCATGGAGATACGAACCCCCGAATTATTAGCTCCGGTTGGAAATGCGGAATCATTATATGCTGCCATAAATGCTGGCGCCGATGCAGTTTTTATGGGACTTCAGGAGTTTAATGCACGTGGACGTGCAAGCAATTTTACCAGACCGATGCTTCGGCTTGCCATACAAAAAGCACACGAAAAAAAGATCAAAGTTTATGTTACTCTCAATGTTTTAATTAAAAACAAGGAAATCGCTCAATTGATAGATGTACTTGGTTTTCTTGATTCAGTGAAAGTAGATGCTATTATTATACAGGATTGGGGAGTTTTCTATATTGCACGGAAATATTTCTCAGGATTGGTTTTGCATGCCAGTACCCAAATGGGAAATCACAATTCTATAGGAATCAATTATGGCGCTTCGAAAGGAATTGTGCGTACCGTTCTGGCACGCGAACTAACCATGCCTGAATTGGAAAAAATTGTATTGAAAACCAAAGCCGAACTGGAAGTATTTGTTCATGGGGCGTTATGCTATTCGTTTTCAGGAATGTGCCTTTTTAGCAGTTATTCAGGAGGGCAGGGGGCCAACCGGGGAATCTGCAAGCAAAGTTGCCGAAGGGTTTACCAGGATGGGAGCGAACAACATGCTTTCTTTAGTTTGAAAGATAATCAGCAAATTGAAAACCTGGAAAAACTAATGAATTTAGGCATCCATTCCTTGAAGATCGAAGGCCGGATGAAATCGGCTGACTATGTTTTTCAGGTTTGCAAAGCCTATCGCATGGCCATAGACAACCCAAAAGAAATACAATCAGCAGTGCGAATGTTAGAACTGGATATGGGACGTGAAAAAACTTCCTATTTTCTGGGGGGGGATATTCGTGATGGAATTACTGACGATCCATCTGTCGGGATAATTATTGGGCAAGTGACAGCTATTGACAGGAAATCAATTTCTTTCCAAAGTTCGGTAAAATTGGAGGCTGGTTGGCGGATACGAATAAGAAAAGAAAATGATGATCAGCAATTGTACGTAAAAATTGACGATTTCCGGTTTGATGGAAATGTTTATCAGGTCACGGCTGATCTGTATGGAAAGATTGCCAAAGGGGATGATGTTTTGCTGGTTCGGATTAAAACTCAAAGTTTTTCATCGCGATTGGGAAATGAGCATTCGCTTTCGGAATTAAGAAAACATGCTGTCAGAAAGCAAGAAGTCATACGGAATCTTCAGATAAATTCTCTGAATCAAAATAAATCTATGCTTCTTGTACGGATTGGCAGTCCGGAATGGATATCCAAACTTCGGTTCGATGATTACGATGCGGTCATTCTTTCGTATAAACGATCAGACTGGGAAAGATTTGATCATCAAGCATCTATCCTGCAGCTGAATAAACAAAAGATACGAATCGAACTTCCGAAATTCATATCAGAGAATCAATTGGATTTTTATCGGGAACTCGCAGCAAAACTGGTTTCTACTGGCTTCGATCATTTTATCATTAGCCATTTGTCGCAAAAAATGTTACTACCCGCTAATGCCAAAGTTAGCTGCAACGAAAATGTATATGTTTTAAATGATGCCACTGCCAAAATGTTGTATGACGAAAAGGTTGTCGAATTTGTTTATCCATTCGAAAATGACCTGGATAATTTATTGTCGATGAGCAATAAACAAGGCATTGTTCCACTCTATTTTTATCCGGAGTTGTTTTATTCAAGAATGCCGGTGAAGGTTAATCAGAAAAGTGGTTTGTTTGCCGACGAGAATAATAAAAAGTTTAGGACTACGGGTAAGAATGGAATAACCATTGTTTATCCGATCATTCCGGTTTCATTGTTTCATTACCGGACACAATTGGAGAAAAATGGATTTAATCGCTTTTTGATTGATTATTCAGGAGAGATTATCAATTCGAATGTGGTTAAACGGATACTCAAAAAATATCTGAGCAACGAAGCTATTCATCCTTCATCCAACTTCAATTTCAAATTAGGGCTGAGGTAGTCTCAGTATTCAGTCGCAGTATTCAGAAGTTCTTTTTGAACACTGAACACTGCGACTGTAAACTTTCTATTGATCATTCATCGAAATCAGGAACTCTTCAATCGATTCAGTTTTCATGATTCGATTTTTAATAAATTCCATGGCTTCAATCGAATTCATATCGCTAAGGAAATTGCGTAAAATGTATGTTTTGTCCAATACATTCTTATTCATCAGTAAATCTTCACGACGAGTACTCGATGAGGTGATATCAACAGCAGGGAAAATACGTTTGTTCGATAATTTACGGTCGAGCTGCAACTCCATGTTACCGGTACCCTTAAATTCTTCAAAGATTACTTCATCCATTTTGGAGCCGGTATCGATAAGGGCAGTTGCAATGATAGTAAGCGATCCGCCTTCTTCGATGTTGCGGGCAGCTCCAAAGAAACGTTTCGGTTTATGCAGCGCGTTGGCATCAACTCCACCCGAAAGTACTTTGCCTGATGCAGGTGCAACTGTATTGTAAGCGCGAGCTAAACGAGTAATGGAGTCAAGCAGAATGACCACATCATGTCCGCATTCAACCAGGCGTTTGGCTTTTTCGAGCACCATTCCTGCAACACGTACGTGACGTTCTGCCGGTTCGTCGAAGGTTGATGATATAACCTCAGCATTTACGTGACGGGCCATGTCGGTTACTTCCTCCGGACGCTCATCAATAAGCAGAACCATCATGTAAACTTCAGGATTATTAGCGGCTATGGCGTTTGCAATATCTTTTAACAGCACAGTTTTACCGGTTTTTGGTTGAGCAACAATTAATCCACGTTGTCCTTTTCCGATTGGAGCAAAAAGGTCGACAATCCGGGTGGAAAGATTGTCATGCCCATTTCCGGTCAGATTGAATTTTTCGTTCGGGAAAAGTGGAGTTAAATGTTCAAACGGTACGCGGTCACGGATAAAATCAGGTGTTCTGCCGTTGATTTCAATGACTTTAATGAGCGGAAAATATTTTTCACCTTCTTTTGGGGGGCGGATTGTTCCAGTTACAGTATCGCCAGTTTTTAATCCAAAAAGCTTAATCTGTGATTGAGAAACATAAATGTCATCAGGTGAATTCAGGTAGTTGAAATCAGATGAACGAAGGAATCCATAACCATCGGCCATAATTTCCAGTGCCCCTGTATTACTAATAATTCCATCAAATTCATATGGTTTTTCCTGATTTTGCTGTTGTTTGGGTTGTTTCGGTCCTTGGGTTTCTCGATTTTCCCACCTTTGATTATTCTCAAACTGCTTCTTCTTGTTCTGATTTTCATTCCGATTTTCAACCACATCATCAGGTCTGTTTTCATCCTGTATATGAGTTTCATGTACGGAAGGTTGTGACAGAATTTGAACAGTCTCTTGAATAATTACTGGTTCAGAAATAGAAATCTCTGATTCTATTTCGATAGGATCTTCAGGCAACAGGATTTCTTGTCTTACTTTTTGATTTTGATTTGGATTCTGTTTTTGGTTTTGTGATGGATGCTTCACTCCAGGACGCTGATCAGGATTCGGTCCTTGGTTTGTATTTGCTTTTTGATTTGGATTAAGGTTTGGCTTTGGTTTCTGATTTGGATTGTGATTAGAAGATCCGGCTTTGATATGTTCTGTTCTTGGCCGTTTTTTAATCTGAAATTCACGTTTACCCTCTTTTCGTTGTTCACCTTCCATTGGGGGAGTTGATTTTTCCACCACAATTTTTTCGGTCGGTTTTTCTTCCGTATTTTCAATTGGTTTTTCTTCTTTTCTTCTGCTAAAGAATTTTAAAACCGCATTTTCCTGAGGTTTTACATTAATATCCCGGGGAGATTTTAGTTTTTTATCATCAGTTTTTTTCTCTGATGCAATAATTGCCTGAATATCAAGAATTTTATAGATTAAATCTTGTTTTTTAAATGATTCAATCTTTTTAATATCTAACTCTTTTGCAATTTCTTTTAAGTCAGGAAGAAGTTTTCTGCTTAATTCAATAATATCATACATAATTTTTGAGTGATTTGTTAATATCCAAAAGTTCAAGTGATTAAAAAAAAGAAAAGTGGATTGAGAATTTGGATAATCGGTACTTGTTCGAAATTTTGTGCAAGTATAACTAAATCCTTAATGACGACAAAGTAAAAAGCTGAAAATCTCGTTGCCGAAGGTTAAATCTGGAATTCTAAGTTCAAATTAGAAAATTTTTGATTGTTTAAATCGATCATAAAAAAAGTGCCATTCATCTGCCATATCAAACCATTCATGTAAAAATTCGTATAGTTCAGATAAATTAGAATGTAATTTTCTTCAATGTATTCTAAAATAGTTACTTTCGTCATAGAAAATTCAGATAGGATCACTAGCAGGACGTTGAAATTTCAAAGTATATAGATAATGAGACAACTTAAAATTGCGAAACAGGTAACAAACAGAGAGACATTATCGCTTGATAAATACCTGCACGAAATTGGGAAAGTTGAATTAGTTACAGCTGAAGAAGAAGTTGAATTGGCAAAAAAAATCAGGAAGGGTGATAGAGACGCTCTTGAAACTTTGATTAAGGCTAATTTGCGATTTGTTGTTTCTGTAGCAAAGCAGTATCAAAATCAGGGACTTAGTTTGCCTGATTTGATTAACGAAGGTAATCTGGGGCTCATTAAAGCTGCCCAACGTTATGACGAAACACGTGGTTTTAAATTTATTTCATATGGTGTTTGGTGGATTCGTCAATCAATACTACAAGCATTGGCCGAACAGGCAAGAATTGTTCGTTTACCTTTAAACAAAATAGGCTCAATTACACGTATCAATAAAACATTTAGCCGTCTGGAACAGGAATTTCAACGCGAACCTACTCCTGATGAAGTTGCAGTTTTACTTGAAACCTCTATCGATGTTGTTGAAGACGCATTAAAAGTTTCATCCCATCATATTTCAATGGACGCGCCAATTCATGATGAAGAAGGCAACAACCTGTATGATGTTTTATTAAATGAAGATTCATTAAGTCCGGATAAAGGTTTATTAAATGTTTCCCTTTGTAAAGAAATTGAAAGAACTTTATCAACTCTGGGCGAGCGGGAAGCAGATGTAATTCGTTACTATTTTGGTTTAAGTGGACATCGTCAGCATACCCTTGAAGAAATAGGCGATGAATTTGGATTGACCCGGGAAAGGGTTCGTCAAATCAAGGAGAAAACAATTAAAAAGATGCGAAATAACTATCGAAACAAATTACTTAAAGCATATCTGTAATCAAATAAAAGCTGCGTTTTGCAGCTTTTTCTTTTTATTCCAAATCGTTCAACCGGATAAAATCTTACTTTTGAATTAAAAATTACTTTATGAAACTTGTAGCGCCATCAATACTTGCGGCAGATTTCAATAATCTTGGCAAGGACATCGAAATGATTAACCGCAGTGAGGCTGATTATATTCATTGTGATGTAATGGATGGCGTATTTGTTCCCAATATCTCATTTGGATTACCTGTTATTCAGGCGGTTAAATTAATCAGTAAGAAACCTCTTGATGTTCATTTAATGATTGTGAATCCTGAAAAATACATTGAGGATTTTTATCAGGCAGGTGCTTCAATAATAACCGTTCATTACGAAGTTTGTGCTCACCTGCATCGTATCATACAACAAATCAAAAACCTGGGTATTAAGGCAAGTGTCTGTCTCAATCCTCATTCACCGGTTTCTTTGCTTGAAGATGTTATCGTTGATTTAGATATGGTTTTGCTGATGTCAGTGAATCCCGGTTTTGGTGGGCAGAAATTCATTGAAAATACTTGTCCAAAAGCATTGACTTTAAAAGAGATGATTCTTAAAAAGAATTCATCAGCATTGATAGAAGTTGATGGTGGTGTTAATTTTGAAGTTGGAAAAAAACTATATGATTCCGGAGTTGATATTTTGGTTGCAGGAAGCTTCGTATTTGGTTCTGAAAATCCTACTGAAACCATATCCAAGCTTAAAAAACTATAAGTAGAATTGGTATTGATTTCGTTTCCTTGGTTTATTATTGCCCATAAGCGGTGATTGTTTCATTTCGCATCCGGATGTGCAACCCGCGCAGTTTCCCGATTTAACAGTTTTCTTCCCAAACAGATTAAAAAAACTGAGAATTCGATATATAAATGTTGCGAATGCCGCAGCAATAATTAAATATGCAATGTAATCCTGAATCATTTGTCTATGTTAAATTAATCTAACTCATAAAATAAGTCGCTATTCTAAAAACGAAGAATGAGACTATCCAGGCAGCGCCGGTTGTATAAAATACAGTAAACAAAGCCCATTTTAACTTTCCGGATTCATTCTTTATAGTTGCTATAACACCTATACATGGGAAATAGATCAAAACAAACGCAAGAAAAGATAACGCGACCGGGATTGAGAAAACATTTTGACCAACCTTTTTACCCGAAATAAATTTTTCATTTTTCAGCTTATTGCTTAATCCTATTTCCGGTTTGTTTTCATCAACCTGATAGAGAACCCCCATGGTGCTGACTATGATTTCTTTGGCGGGAAGACCTGCAAGCAGACTGATGCTCATTTTCCAATCAAAACCTAAGGGAGCCATAACTGGTTCAATGAAATGACCAATTCGCCCTAAGTAGCTATTTTGTAATCTCATACTTTGCGTTTTAGCCATTTGACTTTCAGTAGATAGTGAGTCCTTTTGAACCGTGCTATTGATAGCTGTATTTTTGGTTGAAATACTGGTGTTTTCTTTTGGAAAATAACCCAATGCCCAAATAATGATAACGCCTAACAGTATAACTCCTCCAATTTTCCGAAGATATTGCTGGGCTTTATCCCACATGTGAATCAAAATATTTTTCAGAGTTGGAACCCTGTACGGAGGTAATTCTAAAACAAATGGTGTTTCCTTATTCCTGAAAATAGTACGGTTGAGCAATTGAGCAGTTAAAAATGCCATTAATATTCCGGTAAAATAAATGCCTGATAAAACTAATGCTGGCTGTTCGGGAAAAAATGCTGTAATAAAAAGTACATAAACAGGCAGTCGGGCACTGCACGACATAAAAGGAATAATAAGCATAGTTAAGAGCCGATCTCCGGGGCTTCTCAATGTTCGTGTTGCCATTATAGCCGGGACATTACACCCAAACCCCATAACCATAGGAATAAATGAACGGCCATGCAATCCAAAACGATGCATAATTTTATCCATAATGAAGGCAGCCCTGGCCATGTAACCTGAATCTTCCATAAATGAAATAAAAAAGAACAGGATTAAAATGTTAGGTAAAAAAACCAATACGCTACCTGTGCCATTTAATATTCCGTTTATTAGCAGGTCTTTTAACATGCCATCGGATAACAATGCAGAGGTCTGCAAACCGATAAATGAAACCAGATTTTCAATCCATGACATTGGATATGCCCCCAGTTTAAATGTAGCGTAAAAGGCCAATGAAATGGATAAGATAAAAATTGGAAATCCTAAATATTTATTCGTTAAGATGTTGTCTATTCTTTCAGAAGAGTTTGAACTACTCTTTTTTCGCTGTTTATAAGTTTCTTCCAATGCACCGGCAATAAATCCGTACTTTGCATCGGTAATTACGGTCTCACTATCTTCATTGAAAAGTTTTTCTATTCTTTTGATTTCATTTTGAGATGTCTTTTCAATTTCAAGAAAGTTCCCATATGTAGTTATATTTTCAATGGTTTGCTTGTCACGTTCGAGTAATTTAATAGCTAAAAACCGGGATGAAATTTTATCCGTAATCGGTTTTTCCAATTTTATTTTTGTTCTGATTGCCTCAATCGATTTTTCCAGTTCTTGTCCGTAGTTAATGTGAATATGACGGACTATCGGATCACGATCCTCATAAACTTCAATTGTTTTTGATATTAGATCTTTTAAGCCTTTCCCTTTTGAACTTACTGTTGGAATAATAGGTATTCCCATTAATTTCCCTAAACTATTAAAATCAAATTTAATTTTATTTTTAAGCAATTCGTCATACATATTCAAAGCAATAATTACTTTGATATCCATGTCGATGAGTTGTGTGGTCAGGAATAAATTGCGTTCCAGATTTGATGAATCAATTACATTGATTACAATATCCGGCGTGTCTTCCATAATAAACCTCCTAACATAAATCTCCTCAGGTGAATATGCTGTTAGTGAATAGGTTCCGGGAAGATCGAATATGTTAAAATTGTATCCGTTTTCAGAAAAAGTAGCTTTTTTGGAATCAATGGTAACGCCACTGTAATTCCCAACATGTTCTTTTGATCCTGAAAGAAAGTTGAATAAGGTGGTTTTTCCACAATTTGGATTTCCAACTAAGGCAATATTTATAGTTCTTTCCTTTTCCTTAACAGATACCTTTAGATTTTCGTAATCAATTACTCCTTCAAAATCTTGGGCCACGTTAAAAACAGCATCTTCCTGACTAATAACTTCAATTAAGTTAGCTTCTGTTTTACGCAGAGTAATGTTATAGTCCAGGATTTTATACTCAGTAGGGCCGTTAAAAGGTGCATTTTTTATGACAGTCACCTCTTTCCCCTTCACAAACCCCATTTCAGTAATTCTTTTCCGAAATGAGCCATGACCTAAAACCTTGGTAATTATTACAGTATCTTTATTTTTTACTTCAGATAGTCTCACAGATAATTTATCAGATGCTATGCTAATTTAAACTAAATAAGAATAACGGTGCAAAGATATTTAAGTTTTGAGAATACATTTAAAAAATGTGTTATTCTTGAATAATCAAACCGGATTCATTTACATTTGTATAACATGAAAAAAGAGCATGGAGGAGGATAATATTTATAAAAGATTACAGGATGCTATTTCTGCGTTACCTGAAAATTTCAGTGTACTGGAAGAACAGGTTGATGTTGAACTTCAGATTGAGTATTTCAATTATAGCAGGGACCTGAAGAATAGACTTTCCGATAATTTGATTCAGGAACACCTGTCCGACTTATTTGATCCAAGTATATCGGTTGAGGAAAAAAAGAATTTATTGGTACTGTTGGCTTCTCAGGATAGAGTTGAATCATTTCGGGCAATTGAAAAATATGCACAAAACCCGGATACTGAACTTCGGGCCTGGAGTATTTTAGCTTTGCAGGAGAGCCGAATGGTAATTCAAAGTTCACTGATGGATGAGCAACAAGTGTATATTTCTACCGGATTAGGCGGGAAAGGCCAGAAATTAAGATACTTTGCGGCTTTTATTGGAAGTGATGGAGTAATAGAATATTCTGAAGTACAAAAGAAAGTCATTAAGACAGAACTAGAGATGACTATTAAAAAAGTAGGTGGGATACTGGAAGAACTCAGCTTTTATGAGAATTTATCAGTTGCTGTCTTATTATTGCCTGTAAAATCAGATATTCAAACCATATTTAGCGATGTTATAAATGAATGTAATCTGTATGGTGATTTCGTCCGGCAAGATATTATCATTACTAATGTTAAGAGAATGAGTTTCGATGAAATTAAGGATTTTATCAATCGTGAAAAGTAACTTAAAATGAAAAATCAGATAAATATTGCTATCCAGGTACTTCCCCGGTCATCTTCAAAAGGAACATATGAATTAGTTGATGTCGCCATAGAATTGATTCAAAAATCTGGTCTTAATTATCGTGTTTGTCCTTTTGAAACTGTAGTTGAAGGTTATTACGATGAGGTAATGAAGCTTGTTAAGGACATTCATGAAGCAGTTTATGCTGGTGGAGCCGAAGAAATGATTACTAACATCAAGATTCAAACCCGTTATAATCAGGATGTTTATATTGACGATAAAATGAACAAATATGATTAACCAAAAAATTTATTTTTGAAGTTGTATTTGTTCCTGTAAGTATTATCTTTGCATCGCTTTTACAATGGCCCCGTAGCTTAATGGATAGAGCATCTGACTACGGATCAGAAGGTTGCAGGTTCGAGTCTTGCCGGGGTCACATAAATTTTAAAAATCCTTCAAAGTCATTGATTTTGAAGGATTTTTTTTGATTGATCAATCCAGAAGAATCTGTTGTTAATTCCACAATTCATTGATATCCATTGAAATTTGAGGTTAGAGTCCCATCAGGTTTCGCTCTAAACAAGCCTTTCCTCCAATGCGTCTTTCCATAAAATAAATCCCTTACGTTCATCGGAATAATCATGTAAGATTCTGCTAAAGTTGATTGGATTTGTTTCCAGAAATACTTGCCTGCCATCATTATGGATTTTGTTTAGATGTCTGTCTATTTCAAGAATGCCTTGTTTTATCGCATTAATATTTTTAGGCAAGTGCCAGATGTAAGTGGCTTCCTCTGTATCCAACGTTTCCATTACGATGTGGTATTGCTCGTTGCCTGTAAGTAAGAAAACAAAGGCAAAAGGGCTTAAAACAAACCGGATCTTTAATACACTGCCTTCATGTTGTTCTGCCAGATAATGTAACTGCTTTTGGTGCCTATAGTTGCCTTTGCTCAAAACATCTGAGAGCAATTCGTCCGCTGATTCATAGATGTTGTTTCCAGTTCCGTTGCTTAGGTCTTTATTTATGCCTTTTTGTTCTATTGGAAAATTTTTGCCGAAAAAGTACTTTTCCACAAAACGGAACCGTACACTTTCAACAATTTCCCTGTTCAGCTTTTCAAGATCCGATGAGCTTGCAGACAAAGCAGTGACAGCTTTCTGTTTATTCATAATGGCTGTTATGAAGACTGTTACTGTTTCCGATTTAAAGAATTTCTCAAAATAAGGTTTCAGTACCTCAAATTCAGGACGGATATTCAGGTTTTCAATATCGAAGATCAACTCTTCGGAATATTCCGGAAAACTATACCGGAATTGAAAACTGCCATAGAGAAATTCTAAATCTTCTATTTTAACCTTAACGGTTCTTTCCATGATTATTTCTTCGTATAATGGCTTCGGTTGATTGATGTTTCCATCGTCTGGCAAATCAAATAGCGTCCTTTGCTTCTCCAGTTTCCGGTAATAGACATTCCTTTTTAGAAACATACGGTTCAGGTAATCTATTTTAATATCCCTGTAATCATAAATAGTTGGGCTGATTTCCGAGCGTTGCACCCTGCCCATATATTGGATCAACTTGCCCTCAAAGGAAAAAGGGTAGACCAGGAACAGGCATTGAGTATTTTGCAGATCAGAGCCTTCCCCAAAAAACTGGCCGGTGGTGATCAATGCCTGGTAGCTACCCGCCTTCAATAACTTCCATTTTAAATTTCTGCTACTTTCCGAATCATCACCACTGAGGGTTATCGTTTCAAACGATTGTTTGAGGTATTGTTGTAAAGTATCTATATGCTCTTTCCTTTCCGTTAAGACAACAACCTTCTTTCCTTTATTTAATTCAATGACCAAATCCCGTAATATAAGCTTGTTCCTTTCTGAATCATGTACCAGTATTTTAGATAAAGTTTCAAACTGGTCAGTTTTTGCGTTAAAAGGAACATCCAGTTGTGTATTCCGGATAATAATTTCGGGGTGAGTTGAAGCGGAGAGTTCATTCGTCCGAATTTCTGCAATTACCTCACCCAGATGTATAAAGATCAGCCTGCCATCATTGTATTTTCTGAAGGGAGTTGCTGTTAATCCGTAAAGATAACGGGAGTTGAATTTACCAATGGTATTACGGAATGTTTCAGCAGGTATATGATGGCATTCATCTACAATGATAAGCCCGAACATATCCGATAGATTTTGCAAATCAGCTTTGGCAAGACTTTGTATTGTGGCTACAGTGATCTGCTTTCCGATCTTAGTTTTTCCCTGTCCGATATGGCCAATATCCTTTTGTACAATACCTAAAAAGGCTTCAATTCGTTCCATCCATTGCAGGGCAAGTTGTTTTCGGTGAACAACGATCAATGCTGACTGCTGTTTTTCTGCTACAATTTTCAATGCCATTACCGTTTTGCCGGAACCCGGTGGCGCCACAATAACGCCCATTTCTTTCTTACTAATGGCACCCATGCTTTCCTGTTGATAAGGGCGCAAAGTTGCCTGAAATGAATAGGTAACCGGGCTATTCAATTTCCGTTGATCTATAAAATTATATGCTATCGAATTCTCCCGGCAAAAACGGATTAGCTTTCCAATGAACCCTTTAGGCAAAAGAATATGATTACCCAGTTCTTCAATGAAGCGGAAATATCGGTCAGTGCCGAAAGTATTCCTGCCGCTATTCTTTTTGATGATAAATTCCGTGTTCAGAAAATTCAGTTCCTCTTTAATAAAATGGAATAATATCGGATCAATGGCATTTTTGTTCAGCACAATGTTATTTCTCAGAGTAATGTTTAATATTCCCTTATCGTTTTCCGGTTGTGGATCATTCGATAACTTGGAAAACAATTCTTCAAGATGCTCCATTGAAACCCGTTCTATCTGTCGAAGAAATTGCCATTGGTCAGCATAAGGACGTAAAGTTATCGGGTCGATAAAACAACTGTTGCCTTGTAGCAGTGAAGTCCCATTTAATGGCAGTGCGATGAGGTTCCCAAATCCTTTTCCTGAGTGATAGTCTTGGTTGGGGAATAACCTGTCAAAGCTTGTATTCTTATCAAATGCTGATACAATACCCGATGAAGTTAATAATGATAAGATTACTTTTCTGCTTTTAAAAGCAGAAAATGGCTTGTCAAAAAATATCCAAATATGCCCGCCATTTCCGGAACGGGAACGTTCAAAATAAGCAGGTAAGGAGACATCATTACAAGCCTGAATAATCTTTTTACAGGATACAATCCAATCGCCTTCATCAAAGTCAGCGGCAATAAACCATGAGGTATTGTCTGATAGTAGCGGATACAAACCAACAACCTGCTCACCATTCAGATGTTTGGCAATCTGGTCATCGGTCAGTTGCAGATGGGATTTGTCCGGATAGTTCTGAAAAGTACCGCCTTTCATTTTATGGGCACGGTAAAGGTAGGGATCGAAAAAGTATGCAGGCATATAGCCACTCTTTTTGTCTTTCTCCCACCGGGTAGCAAAAACATCTTCCCTCCCCTTGAAAAGGGACCTGAACAAGGATATTTTTGTTTGAAGATTTTCCATTTGCTTGTTGAAACAACAATTCGCTACACTTTAAAAGCAGCAGCCATTATCGTTTGCTCGTTTCGAGGTATTCCGATTTCTGTTGCCACTTTCTGCCAACCCAATACCGCAGATTGAACTTCGTCCAAGATATTGTCCATTTCTTTTTTCCCTAACCTGAAATAAACGCTGACACTTTTTACAAGGTCAATATCCGGCGAATTGTTATCCATGTCAATATTTAATGCCAAACCAACTTTGTCGATTGAAGGATTGATATCAAAAGCCGGAGATAAACGCCAGCCTTTATTAGTGAGTATAAAACCATGATTTCTCAGATGATCGTCGGTATTGGAAATTAGTATATTGAAAACTATTCGTCTCCACAACTGGCGTAAATCCTCCTCTATCTGTATTCCGGAAAACTGGATGAATTCTACGATATCCAGATAAGACGGTGTTTCATCACGGATGAGTTCTTCATTTTTGCCAGTCATAGTCATAGCTGAGGCAAAATGAATCCGGCTTTGCCTTTCCCTGTCAAAACGTTTGGTGAAAAAAGTGCGATATGGACCGGCAATATGTTCTAGCCGGGATTCTGCCATATCAATGCCAGAATCAACAGCAAGACGATAAGCCAGGTATTCCCAGGCCCCTTTGTCGATGGTATCGTTCTTGGATGGGAATTTGGCAATCCAGGGATGGCCGTTTTCGTCCAATATATTAGCTTTTGGTCTGGCTCCTCCGAGTGAAGAACCCGGAGCCATCAGCATGGCCAGCCATTTTTTTACTTCAACTGTATCTTCATTGGATTCAATCAGTTTTGCCCCGTACTGGAGTTCCCGGATACTTGCCCAGGGAGGAGTAGGCGAAACAGAGTCGTTGTCCAGAAAATCTCCATCAGGTTCTCTTTTAAACCGTAAAGCACCCATGCGACTTAAATCATGTACCCCTAAAAGAAAATCAATATCGTACAATACGGGCGCTGGTTTGGCTTGCTCTCTTGCATTTAATGCTGCTCGTCGTTTCATTAGTGTTCGGCCCCATGTGTCGGGCATAGAATCCAGAAAGACTCCAAAATTTTCCTTTCCATTGGGATATTGTTGCCCACTATACCAGGCAATATCCGGGTCAAGCAGCAATTGTTCCTGAGAGTTGATCCAGTTCGCATCATAAGAAAAACTAAATGCTTTCCTTCCTTTAGCTTGTTGAGCTGACAATATTCCTATACATTTGGGAGAGATCATACCTTTCCAATCAGCGTACACCCATATATCTGTTTTGTCTGCCATGATTTATTTCCCAATCAATTTTAAATCCTGCAATCTTCTTCCAAATTCATCATCGGCTGCCAGTTTCAAAAAGTCGTCCTGTAGCCCCAATACCCTAAGTACATTAAAATAAGCACCCACCGAAACGCTGGGATTTCCTTTTTCAATGTGGTATAGTGTAGAACGGTCAATACCAGCCCGCTCCGCCACCTGTATGGTCGTCAGGTTCCGTCGTTTTCTGGCTAACTTAATATTTTCACCCATTTGTTCAAATATCTTTTGAAACTTTGGGAGCAATGTTTGTTTCTTGGATTGCATGATGTGTTGTTTATTATCAACAAAAGTAAATTAAATGTATTTAATAAACAACACTTAAGGAAATCTTATGCAGCAAATACATCACTTAAAAGCTTCAAATCCTCCATTAAATGGTTCGAGTTTTGTACCATAGGGGTCACATAAATCTTAAAAATCCTTCAAAATCAATGATTTTGAGGGATTTTTTTTTGATTGATAAATCCAGAAGAATTTGTTGTTGATTTTGCAATCTATTGATATACATTGATATTAGGGGAGTACATTTAGGTCTTGTTCTAAAAAGGCCTTTCCTTCAATTTGTTTTTAGTCCGCTGACTGGGAAAGTCTTTTTATAAACAGCACCGATACTTCGATCAATCGTTCTAAACAATTGGAATCTGCTGTAGCTCTAAAATTTCTGCACTCAGTTCCGGGGAGTTTGTTGGTATGTTGGCTGATGATCCGGTAAATTGCTTATAAATTCCAAAATGATCTCATCAATGACAAACTGGAGATTTACAGCCATTTATGTTTGGTTGCCAGCATGATGATCTGTGCACGGGAGCTCACATGCAGTTTTTCGTAGATATTGGCAATGTGTTTCCTCACGGTAAGTGTGCTGATATTTAACTCTGCTGCAATGCGTTTGGCATCCCAGCCGCTTATCATGTTTTGCAATATCTCCTTTTCGCGCTGGGTAATGCTTTCCGGAATTTCATTTGTAGCGGGTGCACCATTTTCAGTATTTGTCGACCTGCTTAATAATTGCAACGCTTTTCGGGCAATAGCCGGACTCATTGGGGCACCACCGGTTTCTAAAATGTTGATGACAGCTTCTTCCAACACGGCAGCTGGTTCGTGCTTGAGCAAATAACCTGAAGCGCCGGCTTTGATGGCGTCAAAAATTTTCACATCGTCATCAAAGATGGTCAATACGATAAAATGAATTTGCGGGTAAAGTGATTTAGCAATCCGGATCGTTTCTATACCATCCATCCCCGGCATTTTTAAATCCATAAAAACAACCTGAGGCATCTCGTTGTGAAATAAACCTTTCAGATTTTCGAGACACTCATTTCCGTTGGCAGCGCTAAAAATAAGTCTGAGTTTGCCCGATAGACTTAATTTTTGCATGAAGGTGTTCCGGTTTACGGCATTATCTTCGGTTAAAGCTATCCTGAATTCCATAATAGTTCAATTTTAGATTTAATTTTTGTCAGGGAGAATAGTAACAATAGTGCCAAATGGTTTATTTTCAGTCCATTGAATATTCCAGCCAACTGCACTGGCTCGTGCTCTCATGTTACGCAGGCCATTGCCATTAACTTTTTTAACACCAGGTTCTCCTGAAGTTCCTATTCCATAGTCCTTAATTTCAACCTTCCATCCCATGTCCTCTTCAAAGAGTATCTCCAACCGATCGGTCTGGCTGTGTTTTACTGCATTTGTAATGGCTTCCTGCATGATACGGAAAAGATGAAAGGCTTGTGTCGATTTCAATTCAATATCCTGATTTATATTCTCAAGCACGATCATGTCAATATGACTGTAGCTTTTACCAATACTATTGAGAAACAGTTTGATCCGATCGCTGATAGCTGTTAATGTAAGGTTATCGCGATTCAGTGCCCATATGGTGTCGCTTAATTGTGATACAATGGATTGTGAATTTTTATTCAATTCCTGCAGGGCTGTTTTATACTGATCATCAAAATCATCAGCATTAAATAAATCGAGATTAGATGCAATGGATGCCGCATAAGCGCCCAGGTTATCATGCAGGTCGGCAGCAATCCGTTGACGTTCGTTTTCTTCAGCATCAGCAACAGCCAGAGCAGACAAACTCTTTTCCTTCTCAATAGCATCGTTCACTTTTATCTTTTGTTTTCTGCGGTAATTCCTGAATAAAAAATAAGCAATTGCGCCAACCACCAGGGCAAAGTACAATATCAGCAGCAGTTGGTTATTCTTTTGAACAATGGTTACCTTTTGGTGCATAATTGTATTTTCTTTCTGCTCCACATCGTATTTTGTCTGCACTTCAGCAATAGCTTTTTCTGACCGTTCAGTATAAAACGAATCTTTTGCCTGAATGATCTGTTCCAGCATTTTCTGATAGGAACCCATATCACCCTTTATTTTGTAACAGCGGGCAAGTGCTTCATAATAAAGAAGTTTCTGTCCAATATCATTCACAAAAACCCTGGCAGTGTCGGTTCTTTGATAAAGATTTCCACTAACCAGTTGCTTTTTACAAAAATCTATAGCCTTATCAACCTCATTCGCTTCAATGTAAAGGTTTATGAGCGACATGTTGTCGTCAGTCCACATTTCACCGTCATTCAGCAACTTTCGCACAGCAATCATTTCGATCAGCGCATTGGCAGCTTTGTCCACATTTTTAACCTTCAGGAAAATATCCGATTGCCTTTGCAATGCCAGAGCCAGACTCATCAGGTTATTTCCCTTTCGTAAAAGTGCAACTCCTTTTTCACTGTAATTAATGGCGGAATCCGGTTTGTTCAGTAATTTCCAGGCTTCCGACATGTTCACATAAATTGCCGCCCTTACTACATCAAAATGAGTATTATTATTCACAGAAGACAAAGCTTTTCTGCACCATTCCAGGCCTTTAATCGGTTCGTTCCTTTGCAGTTCAATAGAACAAATAGTATTCATGTTGGAACTAATCGCAAGGGTGTCATGATATTTTTCTCCATCACTCACCAATCGGTAAAGGATCTCCAAAGCTTCCGGATACTTCGATTTACTACCGAAATAGATTGCTTTCTGACGTCCTGCTTTAAAATACAGATCACGTGTATTTGTATTTTCAACAGGCGAATTTTTTAACACGGGTGATATTACAGCCATGGCGCTATCCATCCAACCCCAACGGTAATAGTTGTTGGCGACCACAATGGCTGCAAGGTTCATGTCCCTTTCATCACCCGATTTATAAGCAAGGTTCTTTACCTGAATGGTATACATGTCGAAGGTATCCCGGTTCAGGCTCTGAAATTCGTCGCACAATACAAGAATAGCTTTCAGTCTTTCCTGATCATTACCTGCATGATGAACCAGTTGCTTCAAGCTATCGATATGCCTGGTTTGTGCGATGGCAGATCCTAAAAAACCAAACATAAAAAACAAAGCAACAGCAACGCGATACATAGTTCAAAAGTTTGTTGTACAATGATATGGAAATTAATAATACTCTTTTAAATTGATTTAGTGCAAAATTGACAAGAGTCAAATTAAGTTTATCAAATTTCAAGGAAGAAGTATCATTTTCTTTGTTTCAACATTATCGCCTGCCTGCAACCGATAAAAATAGGTGCCAAATCCCAGCCGGTTGACCTGAAAAACCACCTCGTGATCGCCTGCCTGCTGCTGTTCGTTCACAAGTTGTGACACCTGTTGCCCGAATGTGTTGTAAACCGTCAACTTTACAAATGAAGAATGGTGAAGTTCGTAGCGAATGGTTGTGGATGGATTAAATGGGTTAGGATAATTCTGATACAATGAAAAGACCGGGCCAGTCGCTGAATTTGAAACGGAAGTCGTCTTGGTATTTGTATATTGATACAAGGCCCCGCCTCCCCCGGTCACCCAACCGTGGTCAGCATCCGGAAAATTCACACTATATAAAAATGCATCGCCAACGTCGGTGTATATTTCCCATGTTTTTCCTCCATTGACAGAGTGTAAAATAGAACCATAGTTACCGACCGCCCATCCGTCATCATCCGTTGCAAAGAATACACTATTGTTAACACCTCCAGTTGCAACAGGGACCCATGTGGTTCCACCATCACCGGTCCAAAGTACCGCACCGACAGTGGCTATCCAGCCAAGGTTGGCATCCCTAAAGAAAATATCATTGATACCGTAGCTGGTAACGCCAAACACATTAGGGGGAGTGCTGGACAAAGACCAACTCGCACCGCCATCGTTCGTCCTCAAAAATGTAGTGTTATCGCCAGCCGCCCATCCAACTAATGTCGTGGCAAAAAAGACAGTGCTAATTATTTTTGTTGTACCGCTCGTTTGCTTCGTCCATGAAGCGCCGCCATCTGTTGTGTGGTAGATCGTGCCGTTATCACCAACTGTCCATCCATGATTGGTATCCTTAAAAAAGACATCGTGCAACAAATTATAGGGAAATGTCGGAGACGGTCCGGGTGTCTGAGTTTTCCAGGTTGTCCCCCCATCAGTAGTTTGCTTAATCATGATAGTGCCATCCGCTACCCAGGCATTGTTCATATCGACAGCAGCGATGCCCGAAATGTCATTGTAATACCCCGTTGTTTGTGTCACAAACGACAATCCTCCATCGGTTGTCTTTAGAATATTGGTTTTTGTCGCGCCGGCGGTTCCTCCTGCCACCCAGCCATGGGTTGAATCGGTAAAACAGGAACTCCGGAGGTTCAGGGTCGTGCCGGTGTTTATCTTTTCCCAGGTTTGTGCCTGTGAAACAAGAGCTCCCAACAAAAAGACTGAAGCAATTAGCAGATGTTTTTTCATAGTGTTCAGGAATTAGATTGTTTATTTCAAGGCTCAAAGGTTTTCTAACTTTATGAATTTCTGTACGCTTATACTGTTTCCGTTTTTCAGTTGGATAAAATATAGCCCGGTAGGGAAATCAGAAGTAGGAATTCGAATTTCAGGAGTTGGATTCAAAACTTTGGAATAATAAAGTTCTTTCCCATACATATTAGTAATGGTAAGCTCGTTGATGTTTTCCAGACTGCGGATTTTAATTTCGGTGCTGGCTGGATTAGGAAAAACCGTAAACTGCGAACCCGCTGACTGTAAATCTTTTATTCCAACCGGATTACCAGTTGAGTTGCGTTTGTAGTAGATCTCATTGTTTCCATCACGGTTGTCCTGCCAAATTACATGCACCGCTGAAACTGATGCTGAAACAAAAGGATAAAATGAAACTGCAGTGTTATCCGTTAGCCGCGTATCAGTTCCCCAGGTTATACCTCCGTCTGTTGAGTGGGTGTAATATATTTCAAAATTTCCATTGTGGTTGTCAGTCCAGACAATATGTACACCTGAACCAGATGCTGAGATAGAAGGATTATAGGTGGTAACACCAAAATTCGTCAACTGCGTATCGGTGCCCCAGGTTATGCCTCCATTTGCTGAATGTTTGTAAAATATTTCATAGCCTGTGCCTGTACTTTTACGTGAGTCCCTGAATGCAACATGCACATCCGACCCGGAAACAAATAGAGAAGGAGAATCTGAATAAGCAGTGTCATTAATAGTAAGCGGCATATCTGCTCCCCAGGTTGCACCTCCATCTAAGGATCGTTTATAGTATATACCCGGATGCACCCCACGGCCATCTACCCAAACCATATGTACCAACATACCTGATACTGATACGGCAGTATTCCATGTACCACCGAGAAGAGTTTCGGTTCCCCAATTTTTCCCTCCGTCAGTTGAGCGAATATAATATCCTCCCGGACCAATTTGGCGGTTATCATTCCAAGTAATAATCACCAGCAAACCGGAAGCCGATACACAAGGGTTCTCTGAAGCAGCAGGGTCGTTTGTAAGTCTTGTATCTGCTCCCCAACTTGTACCACCATCCGTTGAGCGGTTGTAATATATCTCCTTGTTTCCGTCACGATCGTCGTCCCATACCACATGCACCACTGAACCGGATATGGATACAGAAGGATTTGCTGAGAAATAGACGTTATTCGAAATCCGTGTATCGGTTCCCCAGGTCTGTCCGCCATTTGTTGAACGTTTGTAGTAAATTTCGTAGTTCCCACCATCACGGTTGTCGCTCCATACCACATGCACCGTATCTCCGCTTGACGCGATACACCGTGCATTGGAATACGCCGTAGTGGAAGACATTCCAGAGTTATTGGTGAGTCGTACATCAGGCTGCCATTGGGCAAAGCTTGAATTCGTACAAAACAGAATTGCTGCTAAAAGGTAGAAATGTTTCATTTAGTTTGATTTATTATCCGTTAGAAAATAATACCGATTGAAAAAATATAACAGTCCAATCATCGCACACTCGATTGGCCTTAACATTCCCGCCTGCCGCGGGCAGGTCTATTCATCGGCATTATACCAGAATGGTTTTGGACTGATATAGAATTGCACTTGGTATAACACAATCGAAAATTCAACACAAGCCAATTTATGGTTACCTGTAAACTATTTTTTATACTAATCTGATATTCAAATCGGTATAAGTAATAAGAAAAGATTATTGTCGTGTTTCAAATGTCCGAACTATTTCAACTCACCCCGTCGCATCTGCGATGCTTTGCCCCTCTCTTCGTGAAGAGAGGGGGGAAGGCCGCCTGCGGACTTCGGGGTGAGTAATTAAAAAACACGACATTAAATTAGTTCTCTTACTTAACAATTGAAACCCTGCCAGTTCTTTTGTTTTAGTCATTAGATATCAGGGGCAAATCATCATTTTTTTGGTGGCTACAAAATCACCTGCCTGCAATCGATAAAAATACGTTCCGCTCCCCAGTCGTTCGCTTTGAAATACAACCTCGTGATTGCCCGGTGTTTGCTTTTCATTCACAAGTTGTGATACTTGTTGCCCAAAAGTGTTATAAACCGTAAGCTTTACAAACGAAGAGTGAGAGAGTCGGTAACTGATGGTTGTAGAGAGATTCCCGGGGTTTGGATAATTCTGATCCAGACTAAATCCATCTGCCACCGGATTTTCTGCTGCTGAAGTTGTTCCGCCAAGCGTACCATTCTCTCGTACACCCTGAGCGTAAATAATAAACCGGGAACTGTTCCGGTAGTCGGCCCAAGCAAATATCCCTCCACCCTTACCGTCACCAGCAATTGCGATTGACATCTGATCTTTTGGCGCCAGACAAACGGCAATCCCGTTGTCTCCCCACTTGGCCGAACCATCGCCACCCACTCGCTGTGCAAAGACATCGTAGTAGGTGGTGCCCAGCCGGTAATCTTGCCACGCCATGATAGCTCCCCCGAAACCGTCGGATGTAATGGACAGTTTACTCTGAAGTAATGGCAGCGTGCAAATGGGGACGCCATCAAGTGCCCATTGGCGTATTCCGCCCCTATCGATATCTTGCGCATAGATATTCTGCTCCGAAAGTGATGTCCGCAAATCCTCCCATGCGACGATCGCCCCGCCTGAACCATCCGCAACCATGACTTGGTTGAACTGAGTGAGCGGAGCGTTGCAGATGGGCACTCCGTTTGCCGCCCACCGGACTGTATCCTTATCTACTTTCTGTCCATAGATATCCCATGTTCCGCTTGAACTTCCATTCGACCATGAAATAATGGCTTCACCTTGTGCCGTGGCAACGATCTTGGGCACCGAGGCAGGTTCGTTCGTGGCACAGATCGACATTCCATCCGCTTGCCACAAACGCTCACCCAACGAATTGATGTGCTGAGCATATATACGCATGACCGATTTTCGACTATCCGGCCACGTGATAAATGCACCGCCATTGCCGTCGGAAGCAATACCAGGGTTGGTTTGGTGACCCGTTGCCCCGCAGACCATGTTGCTAGTGGAATTCCACATCACCTCGCCTGTAGCGCTTACTCGTTGCGCATAAATATCATTGTTGAGGAGGCCATTACGTGAGTCGTCCCACGTAACAATTGCACCTCCGGCACCATCCGATGTGAGGACGGGGTTAACCCGGTAGCCGGCATCATACGAGAGTTGTTTATCCCAGATGATTGTACCGTCGGCTCCGATTCTTGACGCATGAATGGATTGTGCTGAGGTCGTCCTGTATGTAATGATTGCCCCTCCGCTGTCGTCAGAGATCGCTTTGGGATCGTAGGGAGATGAAATAACACCTGGATCACCGAAAATGCCCACCATAAGACCTTTCTTATCCCACTGAATACTCCCGTTCGCGTTGAATTTCTGACCAATAATGCCGTTGGGACCACTCCAAAAAATGAACGCGCCGCCCTTCCCGTCTGAAAGAGCCGCAGGAGTAAGTGCTTTAAAGGCTGTGTCCGAAATTGCTATATTCACTGCCGGGTCTGTTGACCATTGAGCGTTTGCCGAAAATGATGCAAGTACTGAAATGAGTAGTAAAAAATGTTTCATGAGTTCTATCTTTTACAGTTTAATTAATTTTTGTACTAACCGATTGAACCTGATAGCTTTGTTACCCTATAACCGAATTGGTCTAGGTTTTTATTCGTTACCAATATCGTCTTTTTCAGGAGGCTATTGATAAAGAAGCCGGAAAAAATAATACAGTAAAGGAATCGCTTTTTCATACGGATAACCTTTAAGGTAATATACTGTCATCAAAGAAAGAACATCAATAACTCACTGGAAATACTCAATTTGTAGTATGCTGCAGATATAATTGAACCTTGAGAGACGAAGATCTATGATCAGCATTGCCATGCACAGTTCTTCAATGATGTATCCAGGTTTATTTTCTAACAGCAGCTAGGGTATCAGGTGCTGTACTTTAAATACTTTCTTTTACAGATAGACCGTTACGGAAAAATCCTGATTTCAGGAATCGACCTGACTTCGGATTTAGACAAGCGTCCTGAAGCACAACAATTACTTTTCAGTTTGAAAAAATATATGACCGGTGAAAAGTTTATTCCGAAAGAGGAAATTAGTGTAGACCAAATTAGCAACCTGATAAAATAAGTATTATTGGATATAAGATGCAAAATGTATATTGAATATGAGTAAGGATGGGAAATGGAATATTAGAAAAAAAGGATAATTTTAGCTGTTTCAAATGTTTCATTTGATTAGTTTGTTGATCATTATTAGTTAATAGAAGGTATTGATGTGAATAAATCCATAAATCTAAAATACTGTTTCGTTGCTATTTTATTTTTAAATCTTGCATTCTCTTTGAATGTTTTGGCTGTAAAATTTTATAGCATCAATTCTTTGTTTGGAATTACAAATCGAGTAACTAGCTCGATTTGTAAAGATGATAATGGCTTTATCTGGGCTTCATCAAAGACCGGTATTTTAAGGTTGACCGATGATGATTACCGAATTTATCATCTTCCTTATGAAACAGCCGGTGCTATCATTGTAAAGTTAATTTATGAGCATTCAAATTTAATTGCATATACCAATAATGGTCAGATATTTAAATACAATCCCGTTTATGATAGATTCGATCTGTTGGTTAATCTTAGCAAAATTCTTACGATTAAACCTTTCGATGTATATGCCATATTGATAGATGGTACAGACGATTATTGGATCGCTTTAAGTACAGGATTATATAAATACCATTCAGGTAAACTTTTGTTAATTGATGAAATTTCACAGGAAAGATATTCCATTATATGGTTTGACGAACAACATTTAATTTTTACAAAACCTACAGGAATCTGGTTACTCGATATACTATCATTAAAAAGTAATTGCATATACCATAACAGGAGCATAAGCCCATTTTTAGTTTCATCATTATTTCTCGATAAAACTCAAAACAAACTCTGGATTGGGACTTTATCTAATGGTTTGTTTTGCTATAATTTTGATTCGGCAACATTAAGCCATATACTTCAATCATATTTTCCCAAGCAGCCCATTCTTGCTATTGAAGAAAATTCTGAATCTACACTTCTGATTGGTGTTGATGGACAAGGTATTTGGGAGTTGAATAAGCTTGGTAATCAGGTATTAAATGTTTACAAAGAGAATGCCGATGATCCATATTCCATACGTGGAAATGGAGTATATGATATTTATAATGATCGGGGTAAGCGAATATGGATTTGTACAATTAGTGGCGGAGTATCGTTCTTCGATCTGACTTCGCCACTTGTAAATCAAATTGTTCATCATGCTAACGATGCTAATTCGTTGGTAAATAATGATGTAAATGGCATTCTTGAAGATCATGATGGTAGAATCTGGTTCGCTACAAACAATGGCATAAGTTGTTGGGATGTAACATCTAACCGATGGAAAAACTTCTATTTCAATAAACTTAAACAAGCACAAGTATTTCTTACGCTGTGTGAAGATAACCGGGGACGGATTTGGGCTGGCAGCTATTCTTCAGGTATCTATGTTCTCGACGGAAAAACTGGACGAGAGCTGGCTCATTACTCACGGGATGATCGGGAATTGTCATCGGTAAGCAATTTCATATTTGATATTTTTAAAGATTGTCAGGGCGATTTATGGATAGGAGGAGTAAATGGGAAATTTGTATGTTATCAGGTGAAAGAAGACAAATTTAAAATCTATACAGAAGAACCAATAAGTTCGTTTGCTGAATTATCGCCTCACCAAATCCTTTTAGGTTGCAGTAATCGAATATTGTTGTTGAACAAACAAACAGGTGATATTAAGAATTTTTTGTCGGATTACGTAATTCAGGATATTCTTGTTTTAGGTGATATCGTTTGGGCTGCCACAAGTGGTGAGGGATTAGTGGAATACAATTACAAAAACGGAACAATAAAAAAGTACACCACGCATGAGGGATTACCTTCAAACTTTGTCAACAGTATTGCATTTACAGATAATTGCCTTTGGATCGGAACCGAAAGCGGTTTGTGCCGTTTTAACCCCTCCGATAAAACGGCGTTTACCTTTTCATCCATATTTCCGCTGTCGGGTATTTCATATAACAAAAGTGCACTTTTTAGATTGAAAGATGGCCAATTGGCATGGGGAACCAATAACGGAGCCATTTTTTTTGCACCCCAATCGATCAGGGAGATTTCGTCGAAAGGAAAAATTTTCTTCCAGGATCTGACTATATCAGGACGTTCGGTTAGAGAGTTACCATCGTTTAAACTGAAAACACCTGTTGACAGTTTACAGACCATTAATCTGAAATATTCGCAAAACACCATCAGCCTCGAATTAATTTCAATAGGAATGCAATCGGGCTCAAAATATTCGTGGAAACTGGAAGGGTTTGATAAAGACTGGACATCTCCTTCTGAAAACAGGATTATTACTTATACCAATATTCCAAGCGGAGAATTTGCTTTAAAAATCAAGCAGTATGACAGTTCTTTATCGAATGTTATAACCGAACGTTCGATAGCAATTAAGCTTATTCCTCCATTTTGGAGAACTGGATGGTTCTGGATACTCATTATAATGGTTTTATCAGGAATTTTCTTTCTTTATTTGCTTTACTATATAAACAGATTGAAACAGGAACATACCGAAGAAAAGGTGCGATTTTTTACCAACACGGCTCACGATATCCGAACTTCATTGACCTTAATTAAAGCTCCGGTTGAAGAATTAAGCAAAGAAAAAAACTTAACCGAATCGGGGAAGTACTATTTAAATCTGGCCGTTGTGCAGGCAAGACAGCTTAACTCGGTTGTTACTCAATTGATGGATTTCCAGAAGGTTGATATTGGAAAGGACCATCTAATGCTGTCGATGACCGATATTGTAAAACTTGTTTCAACCCGCGAGGTCATGCTGGCCTCCTACGCCCAAAGTAAGAATATTGAACTTGGGTTAGTAACAGATCGTGAGAGTTACATAACTGCTGTTGATGAGCCGAAAACGGAAAAAATCATCGATAATCTGATTTCAAATGCCATCAAATATTCACCTGACAATAGTCAAATCCTGCTCGATCTTAAGTGCGATGATAAAAAATGGATACTTCAGGTGAAAGACTATGGAATTGGCATTAGCAGAAAAGCACAGCGACAGTTGTTTAAGGAATTTTACAGAGGCGATAATGCGATCAATTCAAAAGTTGTCGGTTCCGGAATCGGGCTTTTACTGGTAAAAAATTATGTAACCATGCATGGCGGTAACATTAGTTGCACCAGCCAGGAAAATGTTGGATCAACATTTCAAGTTGTAATTCCATTTAAATCGATATCAAGGGAGTCTGATGTAACGAATGTACTTCAGGTTAAACCAACAACTTCCAGTTCTATTCCAGACCTTTCATCGCAAATGGAAATTGAAAATGATATCCCGGTTTCAAAAGAAATAAAAGTATTGATTGTTGAGGATAATGACGATCTTTTGAATTTCATGAGGAGTATTCTCTGCAATGATTTTAAGGTATATACAGCTATCGATGGTGTAAAAGCCTGGGAGTTTATTATGAAGCAAATCCCTGATTTGGTTGTTTCCGACATCATGATGCCTAACATGGATGGTTTTGAACTGTGCAAATTAATGAAATCGACTTACGAAACCTCACATATCCCAATTGTTTTACTTACTGCCTTGTCTGAAAAAACCGACCAGTTGCGTGGGCTGGGATTAGGAGCTGATGATTATTTAACAAAACCTTTCGACATGAACCTTTTGATCCAGCGCATCAAGTCGATCATTCGTAATAGGGAGGTTGTCAGGGAAAAGGCTTTGCGGATGATAACACTCGGATCGTCCGAACCTATTCTCGAAAACGAACTCAACGATAAGTTTGTAAAGAAAATGCTGGAAGTGGCTCAGGCCAATATCTCCAATGTCGAATTCGACAAAGATGAATTTGCTTCTGCTATGAATGTCAGTTCTTCATTGCTCTATAAAAAGATTAAATCACTCACCAACCAATCACCTACCGATTTTGTCAAAACCATCAGGCTTAAACATGCGCTTGAATTATTACAGTCTAGAAAATGCACAGTTACTGAAGTAAGCGAAATATGCGGGTTTGCCAGTGTAGGATATTTTAGCACCGTTTTCCGGAAACACTTTGGAAAATCGCCATCAGAAATTCTGGAGTGAGCTTGAATTTTTGCTGAAAAGTAAATATTAAGAAGGATTTGAAATTTTATCGACTTTTACGAAAAGGATCGTCTAACAATTCACAAAGCTTCAGTCAATTATTGTCCTAAACCATAATCTTGAAACGGGTTATTTACAGTTTCATATTTATCCAAAATTATAGATCGTATATCTAAAATCAAAACCCTTAGTAATTACCAATTACTACTTTTACTGAAGTTATGCCTAACCTACAAACCATGAAAAAGAACAAACTATTTGCTTTTCTCCTCTTTACCTTTTTGGTGTCCGGACTGTTTTCTTATTCGCAAAATGCCGTAACGCCAGCTCCGCTGGGTTTTGACATCGTTCGTGATGGTATTCCGCATGGGAAAATAGATTCCATTGCTTATAATTCGAAGACCATTGGCACCAACCGAAAAGCGCTTGTTTATACTCCTCCGGGGTATGGTTTTGTAATAGGAGTAGGTATGTTATACAGTCAACTTCCGTATCAAAATCCCGGACTAAGTTCTGAAGATCGTGCCAAAGACTTAATTTCAAGGCTAACCCTTGAAGAAAAAGCCATCCTGATGTGCGACATATCTGATGCTATTCCACGCTTAGGTATTAAGAAATTCAACTGGTGGAGCGAAGCCTTGCACGGGCTTGCCAACAATGGTAATGTGACTGTTTTTCCGGAACCAGTCGGCATGGCTGCCTCGTTCGATGATGAGCTGCTGTATCACATATTCGATGCTGTTTCGGATGAAACCCGCGCCAAATATAACGAAGCTTGCCAGAAAGGTCAGGAAAACAAGCGTTTTCTGAGTCTGTCGGTTTGGACGCCCAATGTCAATATTTTCCGTGATCCACGATGGGGAAGGGGACAGGAAACTTATGGAGAAGATCCTTACCTGACTTCGCGCATGGGAGTTCAGGTGGTGAAAGGGTTACAAGGCCCGGCCGATGCCAAATACCGGAAGTTACTGGCTTGTGCCAAGCATTATGCAGTACATTCGGGTCCCGAATGGAGTCGCCATTCGCTCAACCTCAACAATGTCGATCCACGCGACCTGAATGAAACTTACCTTCCAGCGTTCAAATCTTTGGTTCAGCAGGCTGATGTGCGCGAGGTGATGTGCGCTTACCAGCGCTTGGATGATGAACCCTGCTGCGGAAATTCACAACTTCTACAGAAAATACTGCGCGACCAGTGGGGATTTAAATATCTGGTGGTCTCCGATTGTGGCGCAATCGGCGATTTTTATACCAGCCATAAAGTTTCGTCTGATGCCGTTCATGCTGCGTCGAAGGGAGTTTGGGCAGGAACTGATGTGGAGTGTCAGTGGATTGACCACAATTACAAGAAATTGCCTGAAGCCGTCGCAAAAGGCTTGATTACCGAAGAAGAAATTAACCGGCATGTGATGCGTGTGATGGTTGGCCGTTTCGACCTGGGCGAAATGGATGACGATGCCATTGTGCCATGGACTAAAATTCCAATGTCGGTTGTGAATAACGAAGATCACCGGAAACTGGCGCTGGATATGGCCCTTGAATCAATGACACTCCTACAGAATAAAAACAATATTCTTCCTTTAAAGAAATCTGGCAAAATTGCGGTAGTTGGCCCAAATGCCGATAATAAACCCATGTTGTGGGGAAATTACAATGGAACGCCAGTCAGGACAATTTCCATTCTCGACGGCATAACTTCCAAACTTTCAGCCAAAAAGATAATCTATGACAAAGGATGCGATTTGGTTGAGGATAAAGTGACTGATAGCTATTTTCCGAATTGTTCGGTCGATGGTAAAAAAGGTTTTAAAGCCACTTACTGGAATACCGCAGATCGTTCAGGCGATGTTGTGGCAACCCAGCAGATTACAGACCCTATCAAGTTAACCACTGCCGGGCAGCACGAATTTGCTGCAGGAGTTAAGCTTGAAGGTTTTTCAGCTAAGTATGAAACTGAGTTCGAAGCGCCTAAAAGTGAAGAGATTGTATTTAAATGCGGAGCTGCCGGATATTTTGAAGTATTCGTTAATGGTGAATCAATAAGGAAATTTAATAATTGGAGGGTGCTGATTTCCCGGATTCCATACAAGGTTGAAGCTGGTAAAAAATACAAAATTGAAATGCGATTTGCCCAGTTGAACAATTGGGAAGCCAATATCGAATTCAATTTTGGCAAAGAAGTGGATGTGGACTACACCAATCTGATCAGTAAACTGAAAGGCACTGATGTGGTTGTGTTTGTTGGCGGACTTTCTACGGTACTCGAAGGCGAGGAAATGCCGGTATCGTATCCTGGTTTTAAAGGTGGCGACCGCACCAACATCGACCTACCTGCCGTTCAGCGAAATTGTCTGAAAGCCTTGAAGCAGGCCGGAAAGAAGGTGGTTTTTGTAAACTGTTCAGGCTCAGCCATTGCATTTACTCCTGAAACCGAAACCTGTGATGCCATCCTTCAGGCATGGTACGGAGGCGAATCAGGCGGTCAGGCTGTTGCTGATGTACTTTTCGGCGATTATAATCCATCGGGAAAACTGCCCGTCACTTTCTACAAAAATTCCGATCAACTGAAGGATTTTGAAGACTACTCAATGAAAGGCCGCACCTACCGGTTCATGAATGATGCACTGTTCCCATTTGGCTATGGACTTAGTTATACGACTTTCAAAATTGGTGAAGTTCAACTTTGCAAGACCGAAATCAGGAATAGCGAAACCGTTGAATTGACAATTCCTGTTTCAAACACCGGAAAGCGCGACGGAACAGAAATTATTCAGGTTTATGTGAAGAAAGTGAACGATACCGATGGTCCAAATAAAACCTTGCGTGGCTTTAAACGGGTTGAGGTAAAAGCTGGTAAAACCATTCCGGTTTCCATTGATCTTCCACCATCGGCATTCGAATTCTACGATCACAGCCAGCTCAAAATGGCTGTTACTTCCGGCGAATATGAAGTCTATTATGGAACAAGTTCCGATTCCAAAGATTTGAAAATAACCAGAATTACAATACTTTAAACTAATCTAAACTAAAATATTAATCTAAATAAATCACGAATTATGAAACGAGTTTTTTTTAGAAATAGAATTGAAGTCATTTTGCTAATCATGTTGATAAGTGTAGGATTTTGTTTTGCACAATCGCCATCAACCATCATCGAAGACTACAAACCATCATCAGTCAATCAACCCGGAAAAGAATTTCCCCAGGTAAATTCTGAAGGCCGGGTGCGCGTTCAAATTTCGGCACCTGAGGCACATAAAATCCAGTTGGATATTGGCGCTGTAAAATACGATTTGGTCAAAGATGAAAAAGGCGTTTGGACAGGTGAATCTGCTCCTCAGGACGAAGGATTTCACTACTACCAGCTTTGGGTTGACGGAGCAGCAGTTCCCGATCCCAATAGCCTGTACTTTTATGGCGCCAGTCGCTGGGGAAGCGGTATCGAAATTCCGGCGAAAGATCAGGATTTCTATGCCATGAAAAATGTGCCTCATGGCCAGATCATTGAGTTACCATATTTTTCAAAAAGCAACAACAGCATGCGTCGTTGTTTCATTTATACGCCTCCCGGATATGATAAGGATTCTCAAAAACGATATCCGGTTTTATACCTTCAACACGGAGGCGGCGAAAACGAAACCGGATGGTCGAGTCAGGGGCATGCCAACCTCATCATGGATAATCTGATTGCAGAAGGCCAAGCCAAGCCATTTATAATTGTGATGGACAATGGCACCTGGAGTATGACCGGTCCCCGCCCGGCTGATCGTAATAGCGGGGCATGGCCGCCCAAAGGTTGGGCCGATGGCTTCACAAAAACCTTGCTCGAAGACATCATTCCCATGATCGATGCCAACTATCGCACATTGGCCGATCAACAGCACCGCGCCATGGCAGGCCTTTCCATGGGTGGCATGCAAACCCGTGTGATTTCACTGGCTCATCCTGAAGTGTTTTCGCACGTTGGCATATTCAGTGGTGGCAGTATAAGTACTGAAGACCTGGCAAATGCGCCTGGTTTTAAAGGAAAAGTCAAACTGGTATTTGTGAGCTATGGGAGCCGCGAGTTGGAAAACCCCAGAGCTGGCTTTGGTGGCAATCCAAAAGAAAATCAAGATAAACTAAAAGAAGCGGGAATGAATACGCATTTTTATGTCTCTCCGCAAACTGCACACGAATGGCAAAGCTGGAGACGCAGCTTGCACGAATTTGCCCCACTTTTATTCAACAAATAAAATTTCGGAATTATCGGTTTATTGGTTATGAATAGCCCAGACCTTTAGGTCTGGGGAAATGAGAAACAGACAAATCTCGGCTTTAGCCGAAATAATTAGATGTTTAGGCTAAAGCCGAAATAAGGATTATTCATCTTTCAACGGCATAAATGCCGTTGCTATTCAAATCAACCATATATCCTATAATTCCGTAACTAAAATAATAACCTAAATAAATTCCAATTATGAAACGAGTTAATCTGAGCTATAAAGTTGCCATCATTTTGTTATTCGTGTTGATGACCGATCCCGAGTACTCGGGATGTTTTGGACAGTCTCCAGCAACCATTACCGATGATTTCAAACCTTCAATCTTGAATCAACCGGGAAAAGAGTTTCCGCAAGTTAATTCACAGGGCTATGTCCGTTTCCGCATAGAGGCTCCCCAGGCTAAAAGTGTTGTTGTGAGCCTTGGACTTGGCGGTACCAAAGGCGGTACTCCTCTCACGAAAGCCGAGGATGGTTCATGGACGGGTACTACTGCAGGGCCAATGGAAGAAGGTTTCCATTATTACCATCTTACCATTGACGGCGGGGTATTTAACGATCCCGGAGCACTGAATTTCTACGGTTCAACCCGTTGGGAAAGCGGCATCGAAATACCTGCTCATGATCAGGATTTTTATGCGCTGAAAGACGTTCCTCATGGAAATGTGCAGCAGATACTATTCCCATCGAAGAGCACAAACACCTCACGCAGGGCGTTTGTCTATACACCTCCCACTTACGGCAAAGACAAAAACAAACGTTATCCTGTTCTCTACCTGCAACATGGCTGGGGTGAAGATGAAACAGCATGGTCAAATCAGGGACATGCCAACCTGATCATGGACAACCTGATTGCTGAAGGAAAGATCAAACCATTCATCATTGTCATGACCTATGGAATGACCAATGAGGTTCGGTGGGGACATATGAACGAGTTCAAAATTGAAAATTTCCAAACAGTTCTGGTTGACGAATTGATCCCATATATCGATGCCAACTTCAGCACAATAGCCGATCAGCAACACCGCGCCATGGCCGGACTCTCGATGGGTGGTATGGAAACCCATACCATCACATTGAACAAACCTGAAGTATTCTCTTACTATGCCTTGCTTAGTGGTGGATTGTACAAGCCTGAGGAAATCAAAGACAAATCGAAAGTAAAACTCATCTTTTTGAGCTGCGGTAGCTTCGAAAACCCTGATGGCGTAAAGAATTCTGTAGCTGCGTTAAAAGATGCCGGATTCAATGCAGTTTCCTTTGTTTCCGAAAATACCCGTCACGAGTTCCAGACCTGGCGACGTAGCCTGAAGGAATTGGCTCAACTTTTATTTAAATAAGCAACAGATGAAAAAGATAACAGTTTTAATTGCAGTATTTGCATGGTTTGTTGCCGGACAAAGTTTTGCACAGCAACCTTCTCCGGTTAAGGTTTCAGAAGGAATGGTACAGGGAACCGTTGAAGACGGATTAACCGTTTACAGAGGGATTCCTTTTGCAGCGCCACCTGTTGGCGAATTTCGATGGATAGCGCCTCAACCCCCCGCAAAATGGGAAGGTGTAAAACAAGCAACCCAGTTTGCTCCTGCTCCTATGCAGGGCGGAAATCCTCCTTCAGGAAAAAGTGAAGACTGCCTGTACCTGAACGTTTGGACACCTGCCCGCCCCGCAGGCCTATCAGAGGCAGGCGGGCCGGCAAAATCAGCAAAAGAAAAAATACCGGTCATGGTATATATTTATGGTGGCGGATTTAGTGGTGGTTATACTTCCGATCCATGGACGAGCGGTGAAAAGTTGGCAAAAAAGGGGGTTGTGCTGGTAAGTATTGCTTACAGGGTCAACCAATTTGGATTTCTTGCACATGCCGGACTAAGCGCTGAAAGCCCCAATCATGTTTCGGGAAATTACGGAATCCTGGACCAGATTGCAGCCCTGCAATGGATCAAAAAGAATATTGCCGCTTTTGGAGGCGACCCCGATAAAGTGACCATTTTTGGTGAATCGGCAGGTGCTATTTCGGTAAGTATGTTATGTGCATCGTCACTGGCAAAGGGCTTGTTCAGAGGCGCCATTTCGCAAAGCGGCGGTTCGTTCGGGCCAACCCGCCCTACCACGTACCCCGGCGAAAACATGAAAACCCTCAAGCAAGCTGAATCAGACGGCGAAAACTACATGAAAAAAGCAGGGGTTACCTCCGTGGCCGAACTTCGAAAAATTGATGCCGACAAACTTCCAACGGGTTTTGGTATGCCCGGTGGATGGCCAATTACCGATGGATACGTGATTCCCGACGATCAGTACAAATTATATGAAGCTGGAAAATACAATGATATTCCGGTTTTAGTTGGATACAATTCCGATGAGGGTGCCAGTTTTACATGGGTTAAATCGACCGAAGATTTCGTTTCAGGAATAAAAACACGATACGGAAAATTTGCCGATGCTTTGCTAAAAGCCTATCCGCTCGATTCAAATAAAATAGGGAAAACAGCACGCGATTTATCACGCGATGCCGCTTTTGGCTGGCAAACCTGGAGCTGGGCGAAACTTCAGTCAAAAACCGGTCAGTCGAAGGTTTTCATGTATTATTTCGATCAGCATCCCGATTATCCGAAAGATTCGCCCCGGTATGGATATGGTTCGCCACATGCGCAGGACGTTTCCTACGTTTTTCAGCACTTAAATCCAACCGATCCGCAACTTAATAAGTCAGACTTCGATTTATCAGAAGCTATGGCAACCTATTGGACAAACTTTGCCAAATACGGCGATCCAAACGGAAAAGGAGTTCCAGCCTGGCCTGCCTTCAGCGATAAAAACCCTGATGTGATGTATCTTGGACCAACACCTCATATAGGACCTGTTCCAAGCGCCGAATCCCTTAAAGTATTGGATGGTTATTTCGAATGGAGAAGAACCCCGGAAGGTGAAGCCTGGGCAAAATGATGATAAACAACATAAACAAGCATGGTTGTACGGAAAATCAAAATGTTTATCCGCTACGCGGAAAAATGGATTTTATTTATGGTGATCTACAATACTTTATCCCTGCCTGCGGCTGGCAGGCGCTACGCGGAAAATTCTCCGTAGGAGATTCAGTATTGTAGAAAAATCAAGTTCCAAGCGCCTTTTACCTCGTAGAGGTTATACCAAATAAGCGTTTGAAGCAGATGGACAAATTTTAACCGAACAACAATGATAAACAAATTAAAAGATGAAAATAAAACTGGTTTTAATCCTTCTGGCAGGATTACTTTTTTCAAATACAAACGTGTTTTCTCAAGACCCGAATTTCCAAATTTACCTTTGTATCGGACAGTCGAACATGGAAGGCGCTGCACGGGCCGAACTTCAGGATTCAATAGTGAATCCACGCTTTCAGGTTATGGAAGCAGTTGATTGTGAAAATCTTGTCCGTACTAAAGGAAATTGGTATCCGGCTATACCTCCGTTGTGCCGGTGCAGGACTAATCTTGGTCCGGCTGATTATTTCGGAAGAACGATGGTTGAAAACCTCTCCGAAAATGTAAAAGTAGGAGTAATTGTGGTTGCCGTTGGCGGCTGTAAAATCGAGCTTTTCGATAAAGATAATTATCAGTCCTACGTTGAAACCGCGCCAGGCTGGATGAAAGGTATGATAAAGGAATACGATGGAAATCCTTATGGACGGCTCGTTGAAATGGCCAAACTGGCACAGAAGGACGGCGTGATTAAAGGCATTTTGCTGCACCAGGGCGAATCAAATTCAAACGATTCACTGTGGACACGAAAAGTAAAGGGCGTGTACGACAACCTGATGAAAGATTTGAACCTCGACCCAAATAAAACACCACTGCTTGCCGGAGAAACCGTGAATGCAGATGAGCAGGGAATATGTGCCGGAATGAACACCATCATTGCGACCCTGCCGAAAACACTACCCAATTCATATGTAATTTCTTCGGCTGGTTGCGCCGACGGACCCGATAATCTGCATTTCAGCGCTGCCGGTTACCGCGAATTGGGAAAGCGATACGCTGAAAAAATGCTATCGCTACAAGTTGTGAAATAGAAAAACTGAAAAGAAAACATTTATGAAAGCATTGTATATCCTATTGACATTGGCTGTGACCACGTTGTTTTTCCAAACTCAGGTGACGGCACTGGGAACTGAAAAGCTTCCCCGAAGCACTCCCGAACTGGAAGGCGTTTCTTCAGCAGGAATAATTGAATTTTTAAATGCCTGCGATACAAGCGGTCTTGAAAATCATAGTTTTATGATGCTCAGGCATGGAAAGGTTATTTCCGAGGGCTGGTGGAAACCATACAGGCCTGAATACAAACACATCATGTTCTCGGCCAGTAAAACTTTTACCGCTACTGCAATCGGTTTGGCCGTTTCGGAGAACAGACTGAAAGTGACTGACAAAATCATCTCCTTTTTCCCGTATTCGCTTCCCGATTCCATCAGTGACTACATGAAAGGAATGACCGTGAAAGACCTGTTAACCATGTCAGCTGGGCAGGATCCTGAACCGAGTGCATGGGGAATAAAAGGTGACTGGATAACTCAGTTTATTGCAACAGCCCCGGTGCATAAACCCGGAACTGTTTTTAAATACAACAATATGGCCACATTTATGCTTTCGGCTATCGTTCAGCAGGCTACCGGAGAAACTGTCTTTAATTACCTTATGCCGCGTATTTTCAAACCTCTTGGAATAAGGGGAATCGACTGGGACCTAAATCCTCAGGGAATTACAATGGGAATGATTGGCTTGAGACTTCGCACTGAGGACCTGGCAAAATTTGGTCAGTTACTTTTAAATGGCGGAGTTTGGAACGGCAAACAATTAATACCGAAGGAGTGGATAAAAGAAGCTACCGCTTTTCAGATAAAAAACTCGGATGAACCTGAAGAAAAAAGAAAGCTGAGCGACTGGGGGCAGGGTTATGCTTACCAGATGTGGCGTGGTAAAAACAACACGGTGAGGCTCGATGGATTGGGTGGCCAGTTTGTTGTGCTCATTCCTGATAAAGATGCCATTGTTGTGTTCACCGCCAATAATACCAACACACAAAAGCAACTCGACCTGATACATAAATACCTGATTCCTGCCATTAAATCAGACAGAGCTTTGGCTGCGGCTCCTGCGTTTCAGGAAGAAATGGTTAAAAAGGCATCAGCTTTAACCATTAGTCCGGCGTTTGAAAAATCTTCAAAGTCTGGCTATGAAAAGTCTGTTTCAGGGAAGGAATTTATTCTTTCGGAAAACGAGAATAAAATTCAATCGGTTTATTTCTCGTTTAAAAACGACGACTGCACTTTTGCCATCAAAAGAGACAATTCGGTCTCGTCCATCAATGCTGGAGGTAAAGTGTGGCAGGTTTCAAATACATTATCCGCTTCGCTTTTAGCTCCTCCGCGCAGTAATTTTTCGAAATCGGTTGATGCCAGTTATTCCATTTTGAAGCCAGTAATAAAAGTGGCAGCCCGATATGCCTGGACTGATGAAAAGACGCTGGAAATTACTGGTCGGTTTGTTGAAGAAACACTCGGCTCTGAAACCATTGTTTGTAAGTTTTCAGAACAAAATAATGAAGTAAGAATTGCCATCGAACCAAAAACTTCGACCCAGTCGGGGAGGGGGCCTGGAAATCAGCAGCCTGTTGTTTTATTAGTCAAACCGACTATTTTGTAATATAAATAGTGCATAAAATATTAATAATGAGATATAAAACATTAATGAAGACAAATTCAATAAGCAAAATAGTCGGTTTGACTATCTTATTCACAGGCTTGTTTACGGGGTCAGGTTTTGGCCAGAAGGATAAAAAAATGTTAGGTTCCCCTGTATTTTCAAATTTTGTTTATCAGGGCGACGATGAGGTTTACAAAAAATATCCACTTAAAGCGGATGAATTCTATAACCCGATTTTGCAGGGTTGTTATCCCGATCCGAGTATTACCCGCAAAGGCGACGATTTTTATCTGGTTACATCAACCTTTGCGATGTTCCCCGGAGTGCCGATTTTTCACTCCAAAGATCTGGTAAACTGGAAGCAGATTGGCCATGTGCTCGACCGTGTTTCGCAACTTGAAGTTCACGATTGCGGAATCAGCGCCGGAATTTATGCGCCGCAGATTCTGTACAACAAAAACAACGACACCTTTTACATGATTACCACCGAATTTTCAGGAGGTTTTGGAAATATCGTGGTGAAAACTAAAGACCCGCTCAAAGGCTGGAGCGATCCGATTAAACTGGCATTCAACGGAATCGATCCATCACTTTTCTTTGACGATAACGGGAAAGGTTATGTGGTTCATAACGACGCTCCTGATAAAGGAAAGGAATTGTACAACGGTCACCGGGTTATCAAAATTTGGGAATACGACGTTGAGAACGACAAAATTATTCCCGGAACTGATAAAATCATTGTCGATGGCGGCGTTGACCTGGCCAAAAAGCCAATCTGGATTGAAGCTCCGCACATTTACAAAAAGAATGGAAAGTATTACCTGATGTGTGCCGAAGGTGGTACCGGCGGCTGGCACAGTGAAGTAATTTTCGTCAGCGACAATCCAAAAGGTCCGTACATTCCTGCACCAGGTAACCCGATTCTTACACAAAGGCATTTTCCAAAAGAACGGGAAAATAAGGTGGACTGGGCTGGCCATGCCGATTTGGTTTTAGGACCTGACAATGAAAAATATTACGGCGTTTTCCTTGCCATCCGTCCGAACGAAAACCAAAGGGTGAATCAGGGCCGCGAAACTTTTATTTTGCCCGTGGATTGGTCAGGCGAATTTCCGGTATTCGAAAATGGTTTGGTTCCGATGGAGCCTAAACTGAAGATGCCCAAGGGCGTTACCGAAAACAAAGCCGGGCAGGATGGTTTCTTCCCCAACGGAAACTTCACTTTTACCGATAATTTTACTTCCGAAAAGCTCGATTTCCGCTGGATTGGATTGAGAGGACCGCGCGAGGAATTTATTTCTGTTACCAAAAAAGGATTACAAATAAAGCCATTCGGAACAAACATCAAGGAAGTTAAACCTACTTCTACGCTCTTTTACAGGCAGATGCACAAAACATTTTCGTTTGCAGCAACTATCGATTATAAACCCGAAACTGAAAAAGACCTGGCCGGAATTGTAGCCTTGCAAAGCGAACGGTTCAATTATGTTTTTGGCATTACCAAAAAGGGAACCGATTATTACATTTTGCTCGAAAGAACAGCAGGAAAATTCAGAAGTCGCGAAGTGGAATCGAAAATTGTGGCAAGCGCCAAAATCGATATCAGCAAAGACGTTCGGCTGCAGATGACGGCAAAAGGCGACGACTACCAATTCAGCTATTCAACCAACGGAACCGACTTTATAAATGTGGGTGGAACAGTATCTGGTGATATTCTTTCAACCGACATGGCAGGAGGATTTACCGGCTGTTTACTTGGTTTGTATGCAACCTCGGCAAACGATACTCAACCGGTTGATTAAAAAATAGAAAATGAAATTTCACCAGATATCAAACCCTAAAAGAATTATAAAACCCGATGGGACCTAAAATAATCATTATTGCGTTTTTGTTGATTCAGCTTCATTTGATGGCCCAGGATAAACTATATCCGAATGAGTTCCCGTTGCAAGATGTGTCGCTACTCGATGGACCTTTCAAACATGCCCGAGACCTGAATATTGAAGTGCTTCTGAAATACGATGTCGATCGTTTGTTGGCGCCCTACCGCAAAGAAGCAGGATTGCCCGAAAAAGCAAAAAGCTATCCGAACTGGGAAGGTCTCGACGGACACGTAGGTGGTCATTACCTTTCGGCAATGGCTATAAATTTTGCTGCTACCGGAAATATTGAGTGCAAGAAACGTATGGATTACATGATTTCGGAGCTGAAAGTCTGCCAGGAAACCAATGCACTGAAATATCCCGATTGGGGCATTGGGTATGTCGGAGGCGTTCCCAACAGTACGGCGTTGTGGACAAAGATAAAAACGGGAGAGGTTGGAGCAATATGGAAATATTGGGCGCCTTATTACAATATTCACAAGATGTATGCAGGCCTTAGAGATGCCTGGTTATATACAGGTAATACAGACGCAAAGAGCATTTTTCTTCAATTTTGCGACTGGGCAATTACAATTACTTCAGGTTTATCAGATGCTCAAATGGAAGAAATGCTCGGTAACGAACACGGTGGCATGGACGAGGTACTTGCCGATGCTTACCAGATTACCGGTAATGAAAAATACCTAACTGCGGCAAAACGCTATTCACACAAAATGTTTCTCGACCCATTGTCGCAGGGGATTGATATGCTTGATAACAAACATGCCAACACGCAAATACCAAAGTTTATTGGTTTCGAACGGATTGCCGAACTTAGCCATGATAAAAAATACGACAAAGCCGGCAGCTTTTTCTGGGAAACAGTTACAACCAACCGTTCGCTGGCTTTTGGAGGAAACAGCAGAAGGGAACACTTTCCGGCAAAAGAATCGTGTATCGATTTTATCAATGTTAACGATGGGCCGGAATCATGCAATTCATACAACATGCTCAAGTTGACTGAAGACTTATTCAGGGTACATCCGTTGGCCAAATATGCCGATTATTACGAACGTACCATCTATAATCACATCCTTTCTACCCAGCATCCGGAGCATGGAGGTTATGTCTATTTTACTCCTGCGCGTCCACGCCATTACCGGGTTTACTCGGCTCCAAACGAAGCCATGTGGTGTTGCGTAGGTACCGGCATGGAGAATCACGGCAAATACAACCAGTTTATTTACACCCATTCAAACGATTCGTTGTTCCTGAACCTTTTTATTGCTTCCGAACTCAACTGGAAAGAAAAGGGCTTGAAGATCAAACAGGAAACCAATTTCCCGAATGAGGAGCAAACAAAACTGACTGTAACTGAGGGTTCTTCCAGTTTTAAATTAATGGTTCGCTATCCGGCATGGGTAAGTAAAGGCGCTTTGAAAATTACTGTCAACGGCAAGAATGTCAGCTATTCTGCTCTTCCTTCATCATACATATGCCTTGATCGAAAATGGGGAAAAGGCGATGTGGTTCAAATCATACTACCGATGCACAATGCCGTTGAGCATTTGCCCAATTTGCCTGAATACATTGCTATTATGCATGGCCCTATTTTGCTTGGTGCCAAAACCGGAACCGAAGATTTAAAAGGCCTGATTGCCGATGATGGCCGTTGGGGACAGAATGCCGGAGGTGAATATTTACCGGTTGACAAAGCTCCCATCCTGATTGAAGATGATATGCAAAGTATAGGAAATAAGTTGGTGCCAGTGAAGGACAAGTCCTTAAACTTCAAACTCAACGTTAAAATGATCAATCCAACCGAACTTACCTTGGAGCCGTTTTATAAAATCCATGATGCCCGATATATGATGTACTGGCTGACGCTCACTAATTCGGGTTATAAGTCTTATACCGATTCGTTGACAAACATTGAAAAAGAGAAACTTGACCTTGAAAAACGCACCATCGACCAGGTAGCTACCGGTGAGCAACAACCCGAAACCGACCATGCCATGCAAACGGAAAAATCGAACAAAGGCAATAATTTGAATGAATTTTTTCGTGAGGCTCGTGATGGAGGCTATTTCAGTTACGATCTGAATACAAAGTCAGAAACCGACTTGTATTTGATGGTGCGATACTGGGGAGCCGAATGGGGTAACCGGAAGTTTGATATATCCATCGATGATGAAAAATTACTGACAGAAGACAACACGAATAAATGGAACCAGTCGATGTTTAAAGATGTGGTTTATCCTCTTCCTGCTTCTATGGTTCAAGGTAAAACACATATTCGGGTGAAATTTCAGTCACTGCCGGGAAATACTGCAGGTGCAGTTTATTACATTAGGTTGGTGAGAAACAAATAAATGAGAAAATTAGAGTATATGAAAAAAAAAATTCACTTAGCGGCTTTGCTTTTCCTGTCAATTTTTACTTCTGAAATTTCAGCACAAGTAAACAATGCGCAAAATCCGATCATTTATTCCGATGTTCCCGACATGTCGATGATTCGTGTAGGTGATACCTATTACATGAGCAGCACCACCATGCACATGTGCCCTGGTGTACCCATTATGAAATCGAAAGATTTGGTGAACTGGGAAATGCTTAACTATGCCTACGAAACACTGGGCGATGTGGACGCACTGAGCCTTATTAATGGAAAAAGTAATTACGGAAAAGGTACCTGGGCCAGTAGCCTCCGTTATCACAACGGAACGTATTACATTGCAACATACGCTCAAACAACCGACAAAACCTATATTTTCAGGACCAACGATATTGAAAAAGGTGATTGGAAAATGAATGAGTTCAAACCAGGTTATCACGACTGTACACTGGTTTTTGACAATGGCCATGCATACCTGATTACCGGCGGGGGAAGATTGAATATCGTTGAACTGAACAATGATTTGACTGGCGTTAAAGAGGGCGGCTTAAATCAGGTGCTTATCGAAAATGCAAGCGCCCCGTCGGAACCAAATATGCTTAAAGCTGAAGGATCGCAGCTTTTTATACACGATGGCAAGTACTACTTATTTAATATTTCATGGCCACGGGGCGGTATGCGCACCGTACTTGTTCATCGTGCCGACAATCTCATAGGTCCTTGGGAAGGTCGGATAGCCCTTCAGGATAAAGGTATTGCACAAGGCAGCATCATTGACACTCCTGATGGCAGGTGGTTTGCCTATTTATTCCAGGATCACGGCTCGGTGGGCCGTATTCCTTACCTCGTTCCTATGAAATGGGAAGACAGCTGGCCAGTAATCGGGGTCAACGGCAAAGTGCCGGAAACTCTCGATTTGCCGGCAAGCAAAGGCTTAATCCCGGGCATTGTGAACAGCGACGAATTTAACCGTAAAAGGGGCGAACCTGCGTTACCGCTGGTTTGGCAATGGAACCACAACCCAGATAACAGCCTGTGGTCGGTTACCGAACGCAAAGGATTTTTACGCCTGAAAACGGGCCGCATCGACAGCCTTTTCCTGAAATCGAGAAACACGTTGACACAGCGCACCATTGGCCCCGTTTGTTCCGGAACTACAATGCTCGATGCTTCAAATATGAAAGAGGGTGATTTTGCCGGATTGACTGCCTTTCAACGAAAATTTGGTCAGGTAGGTGTTAAAATCGTAAACGGGCAAAAAATGGTGTTCATGGTGAGTAACAAAACCGACAAACCAACAGAATTGCAAAGCATTCCACTTTCGCAAAACCAGGTTTACCTGAAAATTGAATGCGATTTTAGGGATAAAATTGATGTTGCAAAATTCTTCTACAGCCTCGATGGTAAAACATGGAACGTTATTGGTGGCCAACTAAAAATGGAATATACACTGATGGAACATTTTATGGGGTATCGTTTCGGATTATTCAACTACGCCTCCAAAAATCCCGGCGGTTTTGCCGATTTTGATTTTTTCCACATCAGCGATCAGATTAGCAAATAAGCGTTATGGGTTTCGGATTACGCGATATCGGAACCCGAACCTCTTACACCTTTTTTAAAACATTGCTTTTTTTAAGCCTCCCACTTCGGGGGAGGTTTGGAGGGGGCTTAAAAATTATAAACCGATGCAATTTTGCCTGTTAAAACCTAAAAATCTACAGTTTTCATTAGCTGTTTTTGTTGCGCTTTTCAGTATTTGTTTGCTTCCAATTTCTGTACTTGGGCAACCGCTAAAACTCAACGATTTAGAGTATTTCGAGACACCGGGCGTTAATGTTCTTGTCTTCAGTGATCAATACAATGGCATGTTCTTCGACGAGAAAACTGCCGGGATTGAAATTATCCATCACGGAGTAAGAACATCTACAGGTGGAGCAGTCAGGTTGCAAAATACGCCGGAACAATGGGATTTGATACCTACGGTTGTTGACCGTAAAGTGGATCGGGCAACTAACACAATCAGCGTTGAATTGACTTATAAAGACTATAACTTTAACTCCAGGATAAGCGTTACTACGAAAGATAACGGGGTAGAAATTAATGTGTTTTTAGATAAACCACTTCCGCAGGAACTTGAAGGAAAAGCCGGATTTAACCTTGAATTTTTACCATCAGCCTACTTTGAAAAGACTTATCTGGCTGATAGCAACCCGGGAATATTTCCAAAATACCCGGCCAGCAATACGACAATTGAACCAATCAGTAAAAAAATACCTCAGTTTAGTGGCCATACAACGTTTGATGACAGGGGCACAAGAGAGTTTATTGTGCCTTCCCCAATTGCAACAGGCAAAACTTTCATATTGGCTCCGGAAGATCCCGAACGATTTGTAAAGATTAAAAGTCTGGACGCTGATATGATGCTTTTTGACGGTCGGAACCTGGCTCAGAACGGCTGGTTTGTTGTCCGCAGTTTGCTTCCGGCCAATAAAACCGGCAAGGTATTGACTTGGTATGTCGAACCCAATGCGATCCCCAACTGGAAACGGGAACCAGTTATCGGATTTTCTCAGGTTGGCTATATTCCAAGTCAGGAAAAAGTTGCAGTTATTGAATTGGATAAAAATGACACACCACTGAAAACAGCATCGGTTTTTCAGGTGTCTCCGGAAGGGAAATTCGTTGAAAAATTCAAAGGAGATGTCACCGTTTGGGGAAAATACCTCCGTTACAATTACGCAAAGTTTGATTTCAGTCCGATGAAAGAACCGGGTATTTACTACATCCAATATGGCAATCAAAAAACAAATACATTTGTTATCGGTCCAAATGTTTACGACAATATATGGCACCCAACAATGGATGTTTGGTTCCCCGTGCAAATGGACCACATGGAAGTGAACGAGGCTTACCGGGTTTGGCATGGAGAACCAAACCGCGACGATTGCCTTCAGGCTCCGGTAAATCATCAGCATTTTGACGGATATTCACAAGGACCGACCACCGATACCAAATACAAGTCGCTGGAACACATTCCCAATATGGCTGTTGGCGGTTGGTTCGATGCCGGTGACTTCGATATTCAGACCGGCTCACACAACAGCGTTATTTCAAGTTTTGTAGAATCGTGGGAGAACTTCAACGTTGACCGCGATGAAACCTACATCGATCAGAAAACCCGTTATGTTGATATTCATCGTCCGGACGGAAAACCGGATATGTTGCAGCAGATTGAGCATGGGACCTTAAATCTGGTGGCTCAGTGCGAAAATATTGGTCACCCGGTAAGAGGGATCATTGTTCCCAATCTTCACCAATACCATCACCTCGGCGATGCCATGACCGAAACCGATAATCTTCCGTACAATCCAAGCCTGAAACCTTACGAATCGGACGGATTATCAAGTGGAACTTTGGACGATCGTTGGGCATTTACTAACCGAAGTTCCTTTTTGGATTACCATACTGCCGCTACATTGGCAGCGGCCAGTCGTGCCCTCAGAGGCTACAACAATGAGCTTGCCGACCGGAGTCTGGCATGTGCAAAAAAACTGTTGGAAGAGGCTGATGAAGCAACAAAAAATCCCAAAGAAAATGAAGATCCATTTATGAAGATGATGGGCAAAGGAGCCGATGTGAATACCGTTCTTCAGTTATTTATTACCACCAAGGAAAAGAAATATGCCGACCGCTTTCAGGAGCAAATATGGCCAATGCTTGACCGAATGGTTGAAGGAACTGGAAGAAATTCAGGCTTTTTTAATGGTTTTGGTGGCAGAAGCAGCTTTAATCAGGCGCTTATCGCTATTCCTTACATGGATGCAGCATATAAAGCCAAATTAAAAAGCTATGTCTTGAAATACAAAGAAAAAATTGACAATAGTGTTAAGGGCAATCCTTATGGAGTACCAGTTATAACAAGCGGTTGGGGAGGAAGTTCGCAGGCAATCAATTGGTCAATTACCAATTATTTTGTACACAAGGCATATCCTGAAATAATTAGCACGGAGTACGTTTTTAAAGGGCTAAATTATGTGTTGGGTTGTCATCCTTATTCAAATTTATCCTTTGTAAGTGCGGTAGGTACACATTCTAAAAAAGTTGCTTATGGAAATAATAGAGCCGACTTTACGTCAATCCCGGGTGGTGTAGTTCCCGGATTAATATTGCTGAAACCTGACTATCTTGAAAATAAAGATGACTGGCCATTCTTCTGGGGCGAAAACGAATGCATCATCGACGGTGGTGCCTGGTATGTTTTTCTGGCAAATGCTGTTGAGGAGCTAGTAAAAGAGACAAAATAGTATATGATGAACGTCCTGAAAGGACATTATAATCTAGCCCAGGGCAAACGACGAAGGAGTGTCGCCCTGGGTAGTAGAACGAGTGCAAAAATCGTCCGCGAGATAATGTTGATAAAAGGGTTTCATTGTTTCGGACGAAAGGGCATGAATTCTAATTCCGTCCGAAATGAGTTTTTCGCCCTTATTATTGTATTTGAGCGGACGGTTTTTCCTTTATTCCTTTTACCCCAGGCGTTGCCTAGGGCTAGAATATGCTGGCCTTTCAGGCCGAAACTTGTGTATAAAGAGTGGCTTTTTGAAGAGAGTGGGACGTTCGCTTGCGGATGTAAGGGTGAGTAGTAAAAATAAATCAAAACTGAATTTTATTTAACCAATTAAAAATAAACGAATGAAATCATACAAATTACTGATAGCAGGTTTGACGCTTGTCTTGACGGGCAATCTTTCCGCTCAAAATCCTATTGTACGCAACCAGTTTTCTGCCGACCCAACGGCAAGAGTATTCAATGGTAAAGTATATGTTTTTCCTTCGCACGATATTCCCACTCCTCCTGAAAAACCGGGCAGAAAGGACTGGTTTTGCATGGCCGATTATCACGTATTTTCTTCTGAAAACCTGACTGACTGGACAGATCATGGAATGATTGTAAGCCAGAATAAAGTAAAGTGGGTCGATTCAACCTCTTTCAGCATGTGGGCGCCCGACTGTATTGAACGCAACGGAAAGTATTACTTCTATTTTCCGGCCAACAAAAACGTGGTGGATGCAAATGGCCGAAAAGGTTTTGGCATCGGCGTTGCCATTGCCGATCAGCCTGAAGGGCCATACGTTCCGCTTCCGGAGCCAATTAAAGGTGTGAATGGCATCGACCCCAACGTGTTTATCGACAAAGACGGACAAGCTTATTTATACTGGGCGCAGGGAAATATTTCCGTGGCAAAACTGAAAGATAACATGACCGAGCTAGCATCTGAGCCACAGGTTATAGCCAATTTGCCTCAGAAAGGTTTGAAAGAAGGTCCGTTTTTGTTTGAACGGAATGGCGTTTATTACCTGACGATTCCTCATGTAGAAAACAAAATTGAACGGCTCGAATATGCCATTGGCGACAACCCAATGGGACCTTTCAAAATGGCAGGGGTTGTGATGGACGAATCGCCTATGAATTGCTGGACCAATCATCAATCATTCGTTCAGTATAAAGATCAATGGTATCTGTTCTATCATCAGAATGCATATTCTCCAAAATTCGATAAAAACCGGTCGATTTGCATCGACAGTCTGTTTTTTAATGCTGATGGTACCATTCAGAAAGTAACACCTACTTTGCGCGGTGTTGGGCTTACCAGTGCAACAAATCAAATTGAAATTGACCGGTACAGCAGTAAAAGCGAAAACGGTTCATCAATCGCATTTCTGGATTCAGCAAACACCTTTTATGGCTGGAAAACAATACTCGACAAAAATGCCTGGATTCAGTACAACGCTGTTGATTTCGGCAAAAAGAAGATAAAATCTGTACAGGTAAAAGCTTTGTCAGAAAACGGAAGCATCTTGCAAATCAGATTGGATAAAACCGATGGACCGTTGATTGCTGAAATTAAAGTTCCAAAAGGGAAAAACTGGAATACCGTAGAAGCAAAAGTATCGAAATACCAAACTGGAATTCACAATTTGGTTGTAGTGCTGAAAACTGAAAATAAGGCCGAGGTTGATTGGGTAAAGTTTGAATAAAGTACCAATTAGGATTGAATGTTATCAAATGAGAATTGACTAAATTTTAAAATAGTATGTAAAAGTTACATAATAGGCTGGTTTAGATATGTCCCTGCTCCACTTTTTTGGACAGGGGCATTTTATAACTGAAATAAACAGTGAAAGAACATTTGATTATCGCTTCTGTTGATCGTGGAGAATAGCAGAGACTAAGGAACCCATTGAGAAAGGAGGTTATACTAAATTATTGAATTTCTGAATAGCCATAGGGATCATTTTGACGTGTGAGAATAAGCAATAAGAAATCGGCCATTTTTTTCGTAGTTTTGGCTGATTATTTCGATGTATTCTTGAATGAAGCTAAATCAGACAGGTTGATAGAGATGGTAAGGGACGAAGAATTATTTGTTTTCAACAGGATGGTAGAAGGAGATAAAGAAGCTTTTCGTTTCTTTTTCGAAAAATACTATTCTGATTTATGTAACCTGGTTAACTTATATCTTCATGATCCCTTCATGACTGAAGAGATTGTTCAGGACATATTTATTTACTTGTGGGAAAAAAAAGAGAAGATAAAAATTGAATCATCGTTAAAATCCTATTTGCTCCGGGCATCGAAAAACCGAAGCCTGAATTACATCCGAAACGAAAAGACAAAGCTTGAAATTCACAGTAAATTGAATGTTTTTGATAAAGGTGCGATTGAAATGCCCGACAGCGTTATGGATTCCTATCAGCTTCGTGAGATAATTAATGCCGCAATAGACAGCCTTCCCGGACGATGCAGGGAAATTTATATACTTGGGAAAGAAAGAAGCATGTCATATAAAGAAATATCTGAAGAACTTGGTATTTCGGTTAAAACAGTCGAAGTTCAAATGGGTAAGGCATTGAAAAAGTTAAGGGAACAGTTGAGGCCTTACTATAACGACATTTTCATTTTGTTTTTATTTTGGATGACTGACTAAATGGTGAATAGCTTTAGGTAAAGTCTAAAGTGTAGCGTTTTCGTTTTGTCGTTGATGGAAAAATGGTTAAATTGTTGATTGATAGAGTCGAATGCTTAAAAGATTTGAATTTTTGTCAGCAGTATCAATGAGAACTATAACAGACACGTAAAAATATTCGTTGATTTTAGAAAAAAGTAAATTTTCTGATAAGGGTTTTCTGAACCTTATGTGCCAGTATAGTATAACAACAAATAAAAATGGCACCAAAAGCTCCATGGCATATATTTTTTAAGTGTTTTCAAAATCAGGCAACACCTGAGGACCTGGCTGAAATTAAGAATTGGCTGGGAGAAGATTCTGAAAACCTGAAAATGTTGGATGAAGTATATAATATCTACTCCATCACAACAGTATTACCCCCACCTTTAAATCCCGACACACAGAAAGCGTGGAGTAAGGTTGATCAAAAGATTTCATTGAAACCTACCACAAAACCCATAAATTACAGACTTAGGAATACCATTGCTGTCGCTGCAGTGCTTGTATTTGGCTTGATGCTTTGGGGAATTATCGATAATTATTTGAGATTTGTCCGATTATCCAGCCAATTTACAGAAGTAGTTACACTGCCCGGACAAAAAACAAGTGTTATATTACCTGATGGTTCCATCGTCTGGCTTAATTCGGCTTCAATTTTAAAATATCCAACAGCTTTTAACGACAGGAAACGTGAGGTAATTTTAACTGGAGAAGCATTCTTCGATGTACACAAAGACAAATCAAAAAAGTTTAGGGTAAAATGCGGAGGTCTTGATGTGGATGTTTACGGAACATCATTTAATGTTAAAAATTATCCTGATGAAAATTCTCAGGAGGTTACGGTTGCTGAAGGTGTTGTTGGTATCGCCAGCAATTCAAAAGAAATACGGCGCCTTACGATGGGAGAACAAGCTACGCTAAATAAAAAATCCGGTGAAATTATTTTCGAAAACGAGAACCCCGACCTGGTTTCTGCCTGGAAAAATAATGAATTGATTTTCAGGAACACACCGATTGGGGAGGCTATTAAATCGCTGGAAAGTTGGTATGGGGTAAAAATCACTATTGATAAACAAATGTTTGGTGGGCATAACTACACCTTCAAAATAAAGACCGAATCTTTCAAAGAGGTTTTGGAGATGATGCAGGTGATGACACCCTTCGAATTCAAGATTAATGGAAAAGATGTTGAAATAAAATACAAAAACTAATAAATAGTTTGCCTATGATTTAAGACTAACTCAGCATAAAAAATACAAGCCTGCCTGGATAGGCAAGCCTGTATAAGTTAAATGTTTAATAGATTTTTAACCGTAGTAATCCGATAAGAAATTTGGCGATTCACCTTATCAGAAAACTACTAAAACCCAAACAAAAATATGAAAAAAAAACATGAATCAGGAGGACTTGGTATATTTAGTCCCTCTATTCTTAAATTATTGGTAGTCATGAAAATGATGATAGTGCTTATTTGCTGTGTGGGGCTGTTAAGCAGCTTTGGAAAGAGCTATTCCCAAAACACAAAACTGTCTGTCGAATTAAAAAATTCAAGTATAGAAAATGTATTGAATTACATTGAAAGTCGTACCGAATACTCATTCATGTACGATAATAAGAAAATAGATATTTCCCGTGAGGTAAATATTAGTGTAAAGAATCAACCTGTTGAATCAATTCTTGATCAGATTTTTGAGAATGGAGTAAATTATCAAATGATAGGGAAACATATCATTATTACTCCAAAAGAAAGTCAATCTAGTACTTCAACCCAGCAATCCAGCACCGTTTCCGGCCGTGTTTCCGACTCTTTGGGAGATCCTTTGCCTGGCGTAACGGTAGCGGTAAAAGGAACCACAAATGGAACAATAACTGATATCAATGGGAAGTATTCTATTTCAAACATTCCGGCCAATGCAACATTGCAGTTTTCGTTTGTTGGGATGAAAACACAAGAGGTTCCTGTTGGGAGTAAGACTACCATTAACGTTGAGATGACTGAAGAATCTATCGGGCTTGATGAGGTTATCGCTGTTGGATATGGGGTACAAAAGAAAAAACTGATAACAGGTGCTACTATTCAAGTTAAAGGTGATGAACTTGCAAAAATGAACTCTACAAACCCATTGCAGGCCTTGCAGGGAAAAACTCCTGGTGTGAACATTTCATCTACTTCCGGACAACCGGGATCTGCCATGAAAGTAACGATCCGTGGTTTAGGTACCATTGGGAATTCACAACCACTGTATATTATTGACGGAGTCGAAGGCGATATTACAACTTTAAATGCGTCAGATATTGAATCTCTTGACGTTTTAAAAGATGCTGCTTCGGCTGCAATTTATGGTTCTCAGGCAGCAAATGGTGTTATTCTTATTACAACAAAACAAGGTAAGAAAGGTCATGGACAAGTTTCTTTTGATGCTTACAGTGGAATTCAAAATGTTGCTCGTAAAGTTCCATTGTTGAATGCGCAGGGATATAAAATGATTATGGATGAGCAACAGGTGAACTCTGGTCTCGATCCGTTCAATTGGGCTGCAAAGGGGGGAGACCTCGCCGATACAGACTGGATGGGACAAATGATCAAAAAAGATACAAAGACCCAAAATTACTCTCTTAATATTAATGGTGGTTCTAATGCTTCAACTTATGCCATGTCATTAAACTATACTTCACAGGAAGGTGTTGTTGGCGGTTCTGCAGTTTCTAACTACGAACGATATGGATTCAGGATGAATACAGAACACGAAGTATACAAAGACTTATTTGTTGTAGGTCAGCATTTAAACTTCAATTTTATTGACAATAAAGGTATCAGCGATGGAAATATATGGGGCAATTCATTACGTGGTGCATTTAATACTTCTCCATTAGCCCCAGTATATAGTGACAATAATATTTATGACAGTCCCTATAACGATACAAGCACTTCTAAATGGAATAAGGCTGATGGTAATCCGTATGCGTCAATGATGACCAGCCATGGACTGAATAAAAGCCAAAAACTTTTAGGTGATATTTATGCGGTACTTCAACCGATTAAAAATTTGAAGATAAAATCTACTTTTGGCGTCAATTACTATTCTGGTAATTACCGTGGTTTTACTCCATTATATCAATTTTCGATTTATTCGTATAATAATGATCATGAATCTGTTAGCCAGAATATGAGCAGCGGAACTACGCTAACATGGACGAATACAGCTGGTTATGATTTTAATATAAACGATGATCATGCATTCAGTGCATTGATCGGAACTGAGACAATAAGATTTGATGGTGTAGGTATGTCAGGTAGTAACTGGAATCTTGTACCGCAACTGGATGATTTTGCACATGCATATTTAGATAATACAACAGGGAAAGCTTATATCGACACAGACGGTACAACTGTTGTGGAAACACGTTCTGTTGGAGGAGGCCCTTCTGTTGAATATCGTCGCCTTTCCTATTTTGGAAGATTAGGTTACAACTACAAGGAAAAATATATGCTGAATGCAACATTGAGAGCTGACGGATCTTCTAAATTTGCTCCAGGTCACCACTGGGGATATTTTCCATCAGTTTCTGCAGGTTGGACAATTAGCAGTGAGTCTTTTATGGCTTCAACAAGTGGCTGGCTCGATCAATTAAAGTTGCGTGCAAGCTGGGGACAAGTTGGTAATCAGAACATACCTGATTTCCAGTACGCATCACTTATTAGTACTTCAACAGCAGTTAGTGGTAGCAATGCGGCCGCTTTTTACGATTTTGGTAATGCGGGAGTAAATACCGCCGGAGCTTATCAGGGTCAGTTGTCAAATAAAGACCTGAGATGGGAAGCATCTGAACAGACTGACATAGGTTTTGATTCCCGCTATTTGAAAGGCCGTTTGGCAGTAAACGGAGATTTCTACTTTAAAACTACAAAAGATTGGTTAGTACAAGCGCCTGTACCTGCAACTGCCGGTGCAAAAGCTCCATGGATTAATGGTGGTAGCGTAAAAAATACCGGGGTTGAATTATCAGTTAACTGGAATGATAATATTGGTGAATTTAAATATTTCTTCGGGGTGAATGGCGCTTATAATAAGAATAGCGTAGGTTTAATCCCAACTGCGGATGGAATAATTCATGGACAGACTAACATGCTTTACGCTAATTCTGAAGAGTTCTATCGTACTGAAAATGGACATGCAATTGGATATTTCTGGGGATATCAAACAGATGGACTTTTCCAGAATGACGCTGATATTGCAGCTTGGAAAGCTTCCGGTAAAGGAATTTTGCAGTCTGCTGTTATGCCAGGCGATGTGAAATTTGTCGATCAGAATAAGGATGGTGTTATTGATACAAAAGATAAAGTCGATTTAGGTAATGGTATGCCTAAAATAACTGGTGGTTTTACATTGGGCTTTCAGTATAAAAACTTTGATTTTAGCATGGATGCTTCTGGTGTAATGGGTAATAAAATCGTACAATCGTATGGCCAGGTTGGGGCACAGTCAAATTATACCACAGCAATTTTACAGCGTTGGACAGGCGATGGTACTTCAAACCGAATTCCACGCACAACTGTAAATAACATTAATTGGGTATTCTCTGATTTGTATGTGCACTCCGGAGATTATTTACGAATAAGTAATATTAACCTTGGCTATGACTTTGCGAAACTTTTCAAATTGAAAATGATCAGCCAGTGTCGTTTATATGGTTCTGTACAGAATGCATTTACGTTCACCAAGTATAACGGTATGGATCCTGAAATCGGATATGGTGTGGAATCTTGGGTTTCCGGAGTTGATTTAGGATATTATCCACGTCCCCGGACGGTATTGTTTGGTATTAATCTTAAATTTTAAAAGCATTAAATGAAAATTATTATGAAGAGGTTAAAATTTAATATATTGATAGCTGGGGTCATGACCCTTGGCCTTCTTTCAGCATGTTCAGACAGCTTTCTGAATGTGGAGCCGAAAACGCAGCTTCTTGATGCAAACTTTTTCAAAACACAGGCTGATGCGGAAATGGCATTGGTGGGTTGCTACGACGGTTATCAGATAACAAGCTCGGCCTTCTCACCTTATATGGTAGCCGAAGTTGCGTCTGATGAATGCTTTGGTGGAACCGGAGCTAACGACGGTAGAGGTTTTCAGTTGATGGATAGACTTGATAAGAGTCAGTCGCCAGCAGATAATGATATTTTTAATTATACCTGGACTCGGTATTATGCAGGTATTTACCGTTGTAATACCTTGTTGCAAAAACTCCCGGGTGTTGCTAAATGGAATTCTACCGACGCTGCTGTGGATTCTATTGCTAAGAAACGTATTGAAGGTGAAACACGTTTTTTACGTGGATTGATGTACTTTGACCTGGTTCGTCTTTTTGAAAATGTTCCATTGTTGACCGCACCTACTACGGACTATGTTTCACAGGCTGATGCTTCGGATACCTATAAACTGATCGTTGAGGATCTAAAATTTGCTGTAGCGAATATACCTGCAGCTGCTTATCCAAAAGCCCAATCTGCTACTAATGACGGGCGTGCAACACGTTATGTAGCTGAAGCATTGTTGGCCCGTGTTTATCTATTCTATACAGGCTACTACGGAAAGGACGATCTTGGGGTAACCAAACAGGAAGCGTTGGCCGGACTTGAAGATGTAATTTCCAGCAACGAGTTCGATCTTATTTCTGATTATAAAAAACTTTGGCCTGCTGCAAGTTATGTTCCAAAGGCAACAGATAATACCTTGGATAAAACAGGTTATGCAGGTAAAGGTAACAAAGAAGTTGTATTTGCTCAAAAATTCAACAGTACATCAAACTATGCCGGAATGTCAGATGGAAATGGCTGGCTTGTGATGATGGGAATGCGTGGAACAAACTTCTCTCTATATGGAAAAGGCTGGGGAGCTTGTCCGGTAAATCCTCAACTTGTTAACTCTTATGTTGCCGGAGATACACGTAAAACCGCTTCTGTTATCGACTTGGTTGGCGAAGGTATTGAAGGTAAATTTAATATTAATGATCAACGGGAGTACACGGGATTCACGGTAAAAAAATACACCCCTACTTCGTTGCCTGACGGAACATCAGATACCGGTGGTTCAAAAGATTTCCAGATATCCCAGGATCAGGATTATATCCTTATTCGTTATGCCGATGTACTGCTTATGGCAGCTGAACTTGGTTCACCAAATGCGTTAGATTACTTTAATAAAGTTCATACACGTGCAGGTTTAACAGCAGTAACTTCGATTTCTAAGAGCGATATTATGACAGAACGCAAATTTGAGCTTGCCTTTGAAGGTATCCGGTATTGGGATTTGTTGCGTACCGGAATTGATAATGCAGCAACTGCAATTGCAGCAGCAAGTCAGACAGTCAAGAGTGGTGGTGTGGCAGATAACGTTACTTATGATGCTGCGAAGATTAAAGCTACAGGAGGGTTTATGCAAATTCCGAATACTCAGATCACGCTTTCAAACGGAACTTTGACACAAAATTCAGGATGGTAAAATAAACTTTAAATGATTATTATTATGAACAAGATATTAAAATTATTTTCGATATTGTCTTTGGTGGCAATTGTATTCGCAGCATGTACGCCTGATGAATATGAATTGCAAGCGCCTCTGGCTAAAAGCGCAGTGAAATTCTCTGTGACGAAGGATGCTAAGAATCCAAATAAATTTTACATGAAAAGCGAAACCCCACATGCTCAGCCATATTGGGTAACTCCGGTAGGTACATCCATCAAAATGAATGACACCATAGTTATTCCTTTCCCGGCAACAGCTGCCACTATCTTGTATAGTGTTGAAACTCCTGGCGGAATTGTTACTGCTGATCCTTTTGTTTTTGATGTTACGACCATTGATGCTGATTATGTAAGCGATCCAATGTGGACCAATCTTACCGGCGGAATTGGCAAATCGAAAACATGGGTGCTTGACTTGGATGCTAACGGTGTAAGTAAATATTTTGCAGGCTCCATGTATTACGGAGGTACTGGCTGGGAGTGGGATCCCGCATGGAAAGATATTGGCTGGTCCGGAATTAAAGCAGGAGATTACGGGACCATGACTTTTAACTTGATAGGCAATGCCAATTTTAGTTCGGATCATAAAATGTTTCCGGAATTGTCAGGGACAGGTAAATTTATGCTGTTCCCGGGGACAAGACAGTTAATAACTTATGGTGCCCAGGTATTACACGATCGTGCGCAAGGTGATGCAGTCGCAAACTGGAATGCACGAATGACTATTAAAACCCTTACTGCTGATCAGATGCAGCTTATATGTTATATCGATGCCAATAACTGGAGAATATATAACTATATTACGAAGGATTATTACGACTCGCATTAATCATTAGAAATAGTTGTATTATAGTGTTTGAGGCTGATTGTTCTACCATTGTGTTGTACAGTCAGCCTCTACCTTTTTCACAATTATATAGGCGATTGGTACAGTTCATGGCATCGAAAAGCAGAATACAACAAAATGACCGTAATCGGAAACATAACAGTACCTTTTCAAATAATTGCACATTATACTTTAGCCAAATGAAACTACAACCTAAACTTTTGATGATTCAATAAACCGATATTGTAATATTGAAACCTAAACCTATTATGAGAAAACAATTTATATTCCTGTCAATTCTTACTTCTACAACTGCGTTTTACCGGAATGTATGCTTCTGGAAATGAAAGGGCAAACATTTACCAGGCAGATCCCTTATTGTTTTATTTTAAAAGAAATTTGGATAACCGTATTTTTTTTCAGGATATTAACCTATACGTTCATTCCCCGAAAATTCCTTAACTTGTATGGAGTTCGGAAACTACAAATAAATCTAAATAAATCATAAAATGAAGACAAATAGACCTAAGCCATTATTGTTGATTGCAATTTTTTTCTTTTTCAGTTTTATTCTGAATGCTCAGCAATTGTACGTCGGTTCCAACTACCATCCGCACGACGATAAGAATCTTGAAAAAATAAAAAGTGATATCCGGTTGATGAAAACTGCCGGATTTACCTGTGTCCGAATGGGCCATTTGGCATGGGACAGCTACGAACCTTCGGAAGGGGTTTTCGACTTTGAATGGTTCGACAAGGTGATGGACCTGATGAACGAGGCTGGTATTAAAGTCATTCTTGATATTGCAATTCGGCCTGCACCCATGTGGTTGCACCATAAATTTCCATCCATTGACGTTGTAGACAAAAATGGCGATGTGCAGTACCCCAACCATCGGTACATGGAAGATATTGGCGATCCGAATTACCAGAAGTATGCCCTGCGTTATACCGACGAAATTACCAAGCGGTATGGCAAACATCCGGCACTGGTGGCTTTCGGCGTTGATAATGAATCAGGCGATGGCCCAATTTCTTATTCTGAAACGGCAAAACAACGATTTATCGTTTGGCTGAAGAATAAGTATTCGAACCTTGATCATTTAAACAAAGCATGGGCTACCCAACGCTGGTCGAGACGATTTAACCAATTTGAAGAAATTGGATTTCCGGTGGCAACTCATACCAACGATGTACCTGAAAGGATGCTCGATTTCAGGCGTTTCGTTTCCGATGAAGTTAACAGCATACTGTTTAAAGTATTGGATGTAGTTAATAAAAATGCCCCCAATGCCTTGACCAATACCAATGCCTGGTATTACAGCCCATTGAAATATTTCGATTATTCGCAGATTGCCTATTCAGGTAAAATGACAAGGGAGGGTTGTGGCTTTTATCCCGGAACAACATTAACCACCAATTTTGGGGTAATGAATGCTTTGTTTGGAATTTCACGTATTCAGTTCGAAAGCACAAACCCGTTCTGGTGCAGCGAATTTACCACCATGACTGCCGTTCCGAATGCCATCAGGAAACAGGCGTACTCAACTTTATTCTATGGAAATCAAATGGTGTGTGGTTGGACCTGGCAAAGTATGCACGCCGGAGAAGAACAGTACCTGGAAGGATTGCTTGACTGGGACGGAATTCCAAACCGCAAATACGATGAATACAAGAAGATTGCTACGGAATTTAAAAAGATTGAAAAATTCTTCCCCTATAAACTTCAGTCCGAAGTTGGTTTGGCTTTCTCATATCCCAGCCAGATAGCAAGCAGTTCTTTTCCCGTACAACATGAAAACCAATTGCAAGCCTGTTGGAACTTGTTTTACTGGCGAAATATGGATGCCAACATCGTGGAAATCAGCAAAAGCTCTTTAAATTATAAATTACTTTTTGTACCCGGTGTAACTGTTATGGACGAAACAACAGCCACCAAAATCCGCGACTTTGTGAAAAATGGCGGCACAGTTATCATGACCAGCAATTCGGCCGTTGTTGACGAAACCGGGCAAGTATTTGCTTCAACACGCCCGGGCCGCTTAAATGATGTATTCGGAATACGGGTTGGAAGTTATGAAGAAACAGAAATGATCAATGAAATATCAGGAAAGTCGTACAAAGGAAAAAAAATGGAGTTTACCTATAAAGGAAAATCCATTAATACGGAGTCGGCAAGGTTTGATATCATTGAACCGAAAGGGGCAGAGGTCATCGGAAGCATCACCAGTCTGGATAAAGATTATCCGATTATGACTTCGAATAAATACGGAAAAGGCCATGCAATTTATGTTGGTCTGCCTGCTGATGGCAGTACACTTAATCACTTGCTCGATGAACTGATAAACGAGTTGTCAATAAAGAAAGGCCCCGATGTTCCTTCAGGAGTAATGGCAAGGCAAATCGATGAAAAACACGTTCTGTATTTGAATGTAAGTGGCGAACCAAAAGAGATTAAAATGAACGGAAAATCGCGCAGCATCCTGTTTGACAAAGATTACACCGGCAATTTCACCATTTCACCTTACGAACCTGAATTGATCGAAGTTAAGTAATTCGCTGAACTATAAAGAAATGAATAGCAAGTTTATACGGCATATAACTTTTTGGGGAATAGCGGTTACACTGTTGTTTTCCCCTATCGATGGAAACACTCAAACCCGGCAATCAACAGCCTCAGGGCAAAGAGCTAAAGAAAATTTCGATTTCAACTGGCAATTCTATAAAGGCGATATCGCCATGAAGCTTGTTGTTCGGGTAGGTCAGGGTGGCATAACCGATATTAATGTGCCGGTTATTTCGAAGAAAGATACCGTTATCAACTATACCAATTTTAAGAGCAGCACATCAATTTTTCCGGCCGATTGGAAAGATGTTAACCTCCCGCACGACTGGGTTGTTGAGGTAACCTTCGTCCATGACAATGATTTGGGCAGCCAGCCAGCCGGAAACGGCTATTTGCCAACGGGTATTGGTTTTTATCGCAAAGAATTTGAAATACCCGAAGCCGATAAAGGAAAGAAAATTTCCATCGAGTTTGATGGCATTTTCAGGAACAGCACGGTTTGGGTCAACGGTCATTTATTGGGCAACCACCAGAGCGGCTACACTCCTTCGAACTATGACCTGACCGACGTTCTGCGCTACGGAAACGAAGGCAAAAATGTTGTTTTGGTAAAGGTCGATGCTACCCAGCCCGAAGGCTGGTGGTACGAAGGCGGCGGTATTTACAGGCATGTGTGGCTTGTTAAGACCGACAGGCTGCATGTTACAAGGTTTGGCACTTACGTTACAACCCCTGTTATTACTGCCGAAGAAGCTTCGGTACGCATAAGAACTACGCTGAAAAACGAATACAAAACGGACATAAATGTTACGCTTATTTCAAAAATAATTGACAGTAAGGGCAATTTACTCGATACAAAAACTTCTGTACAAACAATAACTCCTTTTTACCCTGTAGATATAATCCAGACCGGATCGATTCATAAGCCTTTGCTTTGGTCGCCCGAAACACCAAACCTTTACAAAGTTCTGACCGAAGTTTCTAAAGACGGAAACGTTGTTGATACATACGAAACTACTTTTGGTGTTCGCACGGTTGAAATAAACAAGAATGGAGTCTTTCTCAATGGCAAATTGTGCCCGGTAGAGGGAACCTGCGACCATCAGGATTTTGCCGGAATTGGTGTTGCTCTTCCCGATAAAATCAATTGGTATAAATTAAAATTGCTCAAGGAAATGGGAAGCAATGGCTACCGTGGTTCACATCATCCTCCCACACCCGAGTTGCTTGATATGTGTGATAGTATGGGAATGCTGGTTCTGGATGAAAACCGTCATTTATCAAGTTCAGAAGAAAATTTGAAGGATTTGGAAACAATGCTTTACAGAGACAGGAACCACCCCTCGATATTTATGTGGAGCATGGAGAACGAAGAAGCGATACAAGGCACGGTAACCGGGGCCAGGATTCTCAAAACCATGGTTGAAACAGCCCACCGGATTGACCCTTCGCGCAAAGTAACCGCTGCCATGAATCATGCCCGCAACGATGGAGGTTATGCCGATGTGCTCGATGTTTTAGGATACAATTACGGCGACAAGCAACTGGCTTATGTGAAAGATAAAGAGAAATACCCCGACCGTGTTGTTTTCTGTACCGAAGGCACCAGTTTTGTCTCCACCCGTGGCGAATACGTGAATAGTTGGTGGCCACAGACTTGTTCAAACTCAACTATTTGGCAACCCGACTGGGGACCATACCCGGGCGAAGATTGGGCCGACATTGTCAAATATCCATACCTGGGAGGCTTGTTTGTGTGGACAGGATTCGATTATCGAGGTGAACCGACCCCGTTCAGGTGGCCAAGTGTATCTTCTCAATTTGGGTTTATGGACGTGTGCGGTTTCCCGAAAGATGGTTACTATGCTTATAAAGCTGCCTGGGGCAATGAACCAGTGGTTCATATTTTCCCGCACTGGAACTGGGCAGGAAAAGAAGGAGATAGCATAAAAGTGCATTGTTATACCAATTGCGATGAAGTTGAGCTTTTTCTCAATGGCAAAAGTCAGGGAAAACAAAAAGCCGAACCTTACAAAAAGCTCATCTGGTCGCTTATTTATAAACCCGGTAAATTGGAGGCCAAAGGATATAAAGCCGGAAAGCTGGTAACCAAAGATATTGTGGAAACCACGACTGTCCCGGCACAAGTAGCACTGAACAGCGATTGCAGCACACTCAAAGCCGATGGCTGCGATGTGGCTGTAATCAGGGTTGCCATAAAAGATGACAAAGGACGGGTTGTACCAACGGCCAATAACCTGGTGAAATTTTCCATTGAAGGTCCAGGCAGAATAATTGGTACCGGTAATGGAAACCCAACCAGCCACGAACCCGACAAAGCCAGTCAGCGTATGGCTTTTAACGGGTATTGCCTGGTTCTTGTTCAGTCGGATAAACAAGTTGGGAAAATAAAGTTAAAAGCCACTTCGGATACAATGGAAAGTTGTGAAATATTTATTGGAACTATGGAGTAATATGGTAAATATTTATTCGCTTATATGTGAACTGACGACAACCTGGGAACAGAAACATGTACTGAAAAAATTAGATTAATGTTTTGCAATATATTTTAGCTATGAAAAACAAAATCACTTTTTTACCTCAATTATTACGCAGAAAATTTATTCTTGTCTTTTTTATGTGTGGGCTTATACTGTCTGTGACAGTGAAAGCAGAGTTACCTACCGCACAGCAGATTGCAAGTAAAATGAAAATAGGCTGGAATCTTGGAAACACGCTTGAAGCTACCTGGGTACCACGGAACTCATTTAGTACGACGACTCAAACTGCCATTGATTCTGTAAAGGCTGCCGGGTTTAATACAGTCAGGCTTCCTGTCGCATGGTTCTACCATTCCGATACGGTCACCAGTATTATTGATGCAGCATGGCTGGCCCATGTAAAAAAGGTAGTGGATTATTGCATAAAAGACAGCATGTATGTTATTATAAATGCACACTGGGATAAAGGTTGGTTAGAAAACAGAGTTAACGCGGCCAACAAGGACATTGTAAATGCAAGGCAACAAAAATATTGGACACAAATTGCCAATTATTTCAAAGATTACAATGATCACCTGCTATTCGCCGGAGCAAACGAACCAAATGCGCATGATGCCGCCGGTACATCGATATTATTATCCTATCATCAAACCTTTATCGATGCTGTTCGTGCAACAGGAGGAAATAACAGTTCCCGAACCCTTGTTATTCAGGGGCCATCAACTGATATTAGTAATACCGATAAATACATGAACACGTTACCTGATGACCAGATTGAAAATCGTTTGATCGTGGAAGTTCATTATTACACTCCCTGGAACTTCTGTGGATTGAATGGCGATGCAACCTGGGGCAAAATGTTTTATTACTGGGGAAAAGATAATCATTCTACAACGGATGCAGGTCGAAATGCTACCTGGGGAGAAGAGAGTGATATGGATAAATATTTGGGGATGATGAAGACCAAATTTGTTGATAAAGGAATTCCGGTAATTATTGGAGAATATGGCGCTTTCAGGAGAAAACTCAGCCCTCCTTCCGATCAAGCGCTCCACAATGCTTCTATTATTTCATATTACAGGTATTTTGTGAATTCCGCAGCGAAAAAAGGAATTACAACCTATTGCTGGGACACTGGGGGAATTTTCAACTTCTCTACAGGAAAAATAAAGGATAAAGATGTATATAACGCTATCATGCAGGGAGCCAAAGATGCCACAACGGGCATAGCTGTTTTGAAAGAGAATAATATGGAAATCTATCCCAATCCATTCACCTCAACAATCACGCTTAAAGTTGATCATCCTGAAGAAATAACACGCATTTCAATTTTTGACTCAACTGGCAGACAGGTTGGTGCTATCGGTCATTCCGATATTAAAAGCAAAATAACAATTGGTTCAAACCTGAATTCCGGAATGTATATCGTTCAGGTCTGTCGACCCGATGAAACAAAATCATATAAGATGATTAAAAAGTAGTTGTTGTATTGAATCAGATGATTCCGTAGTATTTTTTGAATGGTCTGATAAAGATGGAAATTAAACCTAATGCAGGTCAGCAAATTGTAAAAATGAACAGGTCAATGGCGGGATTATTCCTGATAAATTGCCTTATAGTTATAACCAGAAAAGATAATTATTAACAAAAATATAGTGAGCAACCGATCATGCAAGACATCAGATTGCTGGCTAAAACATTAATCATTGGAATGAAAGATAAATATATCAGCCGGATTTTTTTATTTGTATTATTAAGTATTGCCCTGTTCACGATCAATTCGAATGCACAGGAAACATCCATTAAGGTAGGTATAACAACCCGGAAGATGATTGTATATGCACCTTCGGGCATTGAACAAAACAGGCCCCTGGTGATATCCATGCATGGGATGAACCAAACCATGACCGATCAAAAAAACCAGACACAATTTATATCGATGGCACAGGCCAATAATTTTGTGCTTGTTTTTCCGCAATCGAACGGCTCGCAGTGGGAGTTGTGGGGAACCAATGATGTTAATTTTATTCTGGCTATTATCGACGAAATGCATGAGCAATACGGTATCGACCGCGACCGTGTGTACCTTTCAGGTTTTTCAATGGGCGGAATGATGACTTATTATGCTGCGACTATGATAGCTGATAAAATTGCAGCATTCGCCCCTGTGAGCGGTTTTCTTATGGGTGGCCCCAATACCAACAGTTCACGGCCAATTCCTATCATTCATGTTCATGGGGCCGACGATGGTTATGTACCACACAGCCGGGTGCAGGAATGTATGGATGCCTGGATTGCCAGAAATGGTTGTCCTGTAACTCCGGTTGTTACCAAACCATACCCGGCAAACATACCGTCTTCGCAATCAACAAAAAAATATTGGGGACCCGGAAAAGAAGGTGTTGAAGTTGTGTTTATTAGTGTTGCAGGAGTTGGACACTGGTATTCCGATAATTCCAACGGGGTGTTTACCAGTCAGGAAATCTGGAACTTTTGTAAGAAATATTCATTAAAAGATGGCGTTCCTGAATTCAGGTATGCTTCGGTAACCGGGGAAAATTCAAGGCAAATTCAGGTGGAACTTACAAAATCGATCGTGGAATCAGATAACTACACGGGCTTTACGGTAAAAATTGATAACCAGCCAGCGATAATAGATAGTATTGTTTTACGCGATACCTGCCGATTGATCATCAATTTAAGCGAAAACATACTGAACGACAATAATATCACACTATCGTATAACATTGGCAATGTTGTTTCTGCTTCTTATGGAAAGAAACTGCCAAACTTTAATGGCAAACTGGTTGACAACTTGCTTAAAGGTGCATCCCCAAGAATAACTGAACTTGCAACAACCGTAGGTGGCGATACGCTCCTGGCAAAGTTTAATATGAAAATGCAGGTTCCTTCCGATATTTCTGCCTTGACCCTTAATGCCGGATACATTGGACAAATAGCTATTCCTGTTCTTGAAGGTTTATTCCTCAATAACGATTCTACAAGCTTATTTTTTCCTCTTGGTGAAAAGGTTTACAGGGATTATACACTTTTATTCACCTATTCGGGGAACAATATCGTCTCTGCTGATGGTGGCCTACTAAATGCGATATCCGATTCTGAGGTAACCAATAATTCAAACGGCTTACCGGTACAAATTAGTGCAGGAGCTATTGAGCCCGATGGCATTACACTTTCGTTGGAGTTTTCAAAACCGATGGCATTAAGTAATGGACAGTCGGGATATATCACCCTCAAAAAGAATGGGAAAAGTATCGGGTTGAATGGTTATTCAGTTTCAAAAAATTCCATCATTTTCAACTTATCGAAAAGTGTCCATCATGGCGATACCGTAACAACAAGCTATACGCCGGGAAATATAACAGCGGCTGACAATGGACCATTGGAAAGCTTCAGTAATTTCACCCTCACCAACCAGATAGCAGCACCTGTTTGGAAAGCAATACCAGGTAAAATTGAAGCTGAAAATTTCGCCTTTAAATCAGGAATGCAAACAGAAACAACCGGAGATACCGGAGGCGGATTAAATTTAGGCTACATCGGTGATGGAAATTGGTTGGAATATACCATCGAAAACAACACTACTGAAACTGATTTTCAAATTTCATTCCGGGTTGCCGCACCCAGCACCGGGGGGATTATTGATTTTTACATCGACGAAAAAAGTGCCGGCAGGGTTTCTACTCCAAATACCGGAAATTGGCAGGTTTACCAATCGGTTTCAAAAAATATAAGTATAACACAAGGGAAACATTATTTAAAAGTGGTTGCAACAAAGGCAGGTTTTAACCTGAATTACATGGATGTTCATGGAATACAAACAGGATTGGAAAAGTTAACCGGATCGAATATAACCATTTACCCCAATCCAGTATCCAATGAAATGGTAGTAAGTGCTGTTGATTTTCATCATAATAAAATTGAGATTTTCGATGCAATGGGAAAACAGGTCATCAGCAGGGTAACAGCCGGAGAACCTGTTTTGCATGTACCTGTACACTTGCCTGCCGGAATGTATTTCGTTAAAATATGCAACGACAGGTCGTACGAACTTATAAAAGTCAGGATTGACAATAAATATTAGAAATGAATTGAACCTGAAAACAATTGATTGTCATGTAAATCAAGTATTTGAATTTTAGTATGAATAAACCAATAAACCTCAATATCATGAAGACATATTTCATCTATGGAATTATTCTTTCTTTTTGTTTGTTTAGCATTAGCTGTACAAACGCTGAATCTCCGGCTCCTTATGGTCCTGTACCAACTGAAAACCAGATGCGCTGGCAGGAAATGGAATATTACTCCTTTATCCATTTCTCGTTAAATACCTATACAGATCAGTCGTGGGGTTATGGGAATGAAGATGTAAAATTATTTAACCCTGAAAAAGCTGATTGCCGCCAGTGGGCACGTATTTGCAAGGAAGCGGGCATGAAAGGGATTATCATTACCGCAAAACATCACTGCGGCTTTTGCCTCTGGCCTTCAGAATACACCGAATATTCAGTGAAAAATGCCCCGTGGAAAAACGGCAAGGGCGATATGGTTCGCGAAATGGCCGATGCCTGTAAAGAATACGGCCTGAAATTAGGGATTTACCTGTCGCCCTGGGACAGGAATCACCCCGATTATGGCAAACCCGAATACATCACCTATTTTCGGAATCAGCTTACCGAATTACTAACCAACTATGGCGAAATTTTCGAAGTGTGGTTCGATGGCGCCAATGGTGGCGATGGATATTACGGAGGGGCTAACGAAGTCCGCAAAATTGACCGTACTACCTATTACGACTGGAAAAATACGTATGCCATGATCCGCAAGTTGCAACCCAATATTGTAATCTGGAACGACGGCGGCGACCGAGGCGACTTGCGCTGGGTAGGTACCGAAGATGGCTATGTTGGCGAAACCAACTGGAGCTTGTTGAATGCTACCGGAGATGTGCCATGGAACATGTTGCATTATGGTGTTGAAAACGGTAACGCGTGGGTTCCGGCAGAAGTAAATACCTCCATCAGGCCTGAATGGTTTTACCACCCAAACGAAGATTCAAAAGTTAAAACAGTGCCTCAATTGATGGAAACATTCTATAATTCTATCGGACATAACGGCTCATTATTACTCAATTTTCCGATTATGCCAAACGGGTTGATTCATCCAACTGACGAAAAAATGGCGCTTGAATTTGGCAATGCAGTGAAGGAATCGTTTGCAGTTAACCTGGCTGAAAATGCGAAAACCGAAGCTTCGAATGTACGTGGAAATGCCGGAAAGTTTAATGCTTCAAAGGCCGTTGATGGCAACAAAGAAACCTATTGGACAACCGACGATAGTGTAACATCTGCATCGTTGACAGTTGATTTAGGCAAACCAACCTTGTTCAACCGTTTTCTGGCACAGGAATATATCCGGTTGGGACAACGTGTGAAAGCCTTCACCGTAGAAGCCTATGTTGATGGGCAATGGAAAGAGGTGGCAAAAGGTACAACCATCGGGTTCAAGCGGATCCTTCGTTTTCCAAGTGTCGAGGCAACAAAAGTCCGTTTCAGTATTACCGATTCGAAAAGTTGCCCGGTTATATCCAACATTGGAATTTACAGTGCCCCGGTATTCCTTAATGCACCATCGATTACACGAAACCAATCGGGTGATGTATCAATTTCAACCAACGACATTGGCCCGGTTTTTTACTTCACTCTAGACGGCACTGAACCAACACCTCAATCAACTTTATACAACGGTCCTTTTCAAGCCGACGGGAAAGTAGAAGTGAAAGCAATTTCCTATGATCCGGCTTCAGGTAAAAACAGCCCGGTAGCAATTGAAAAGTTCGATATATCGAAAAAAGATTGGAAAATGGTCGGGATAACTGGTGAAAAGGCAAACAAAATCATGGACGGAAACCCATCTACTGTTTGGCACCAACGCGATGGTAAAAAAATGCCAATCGACTTAGTTATCGATCTTGGGAACAACTTTAATGTTAGTGGTTTCAAATACCTTCCTGATCAGAATAAATGGAGTTCCGGCATCATTACCAACTACCAGTTCTCTGTTTCTGTCGACAACAAAGTTTGGAAAATGGTGAGCGAAGGAGAATTTTCGAACATCAAAAACAACCCGGTGTGGCAAATCAGGAATTTTTCACCTGTAAAAGCCCGCTTCATCAAGATTACAGCTTTGAAAAATACCTCGAACGATGATGTTGCAGGATATGCCGAAGTGGATGTAATTACTGAATAATAGAGGGTGTCTAAAAAGTCATTGATTCCGTCATCCTGAACTTGTTTCAAGTTCTCAATGCATTGTATATCAGATCCCGATGAATCGGGACGGGATGACCCTAATCGTGAGCAATTTGACTTTTTAGATCGCATCTTCATGTATTAAAAACTGAAATTGACAAAAAGTAAGATGAATAAAGAATGCAAGAAACTCCTTTCAATAAATAGGATATTGGTTATTCTGTTTATTTTTCTTGGATGTAATCTTTTGCAGGCCCAAACAGCAATGGTCAACGTCCAATCCCGTAACCTGACAAGCTTAAATGGCATTTGGCAAGTAATACTTGACCCTAACGGAGCGGGCGAAGGGAAACAGGTTTGGCTGGAAAAGAAACCCCCAAAAAAGACAGATTTCTTTGAGTATTCGTTTGAAGGCGGTCCGGTGTTGAATGTACCTGGCGACTTTAATTCCCAAATGTGTGAGTTGACTTATTTCGAAGGAACCGTCTGGTACAAAAAACAATTTAACTATTCTGTTGCGGATGGAAAACGGTTGTTCCTGCATTTCGGGGCGGTAAATTATTTGGCCGATGTGTACTTGAACGGTGAAAAAATTGGTAGCCACGAAGGCGGTTATACCCCTATCCAGTTCGAAATAACCGGAAAAGTAAAAAATGGTGATAATACCATCATTGTTAAAGCGAACAACAATCGCCTGGGAAATGGTTTGCCCGGTTACGGCTTTGATTGGTTTAACTATGGGGGCATCACCCGCGATGTGAATTTAATTGAAACCAACAGCACCTTTATCGATGATTATTTCATTCAATTAAAAAAAGGCAGCCTTAAAGATGTTTTGGGCTGGGTTAAACTGAATGGAATACAGGCCGGACAAAACATTGAAATAAAAATACCGGAACTCAATTTGGTACATAAAACCAGATCGGATGAAAACGGACTGGCAAAAGTTGAATTTTCTTCAAACTTCAAACTTTGGTCGCCTGCTAACCCAAAACTATACCAGGTAATTGTTGAAAGTGAAACGGATACAGTTGTGGACGAAATCGGATTCAGGTGCATTGAAGTACAGGGAAGCAAAGTACTGCTGAATAAAGAACCGGTCTTTTTGAAGGCGGTAAACATCCACGAAGAAAATCCCTACAAACGGGCCAGGGCTTTTACAGAAGGGGATAATCGGTTATTACTGGAAGCAGCCAAAGATTTGGGATGCAATTTCGTCCGGTTAGTCCACTATCCGCACAATGAAAATATGATAAAAGAAGCAGAAAAAATGGGGCTGTTGATATCGAGTGAAATTCCGGTGTATCAGCATATCCAATTCTCCGACAGTCTTGTTCCCCATAAACTGGAAACCATGCTTAACGAAATGGTTAGCCGCGATAAAAACCGTTGCGGGATTATTATCTGGGGCATTTCAAACGAAACCTATCCGGGTACGCCCAACCGCAATGAAGCCCTGATTGAACTGACCCAAAAATGCCGAGGACTTGATTCTACCAGGTTGATTTCGCATGTTATTAACACCCAGAATTATCAGAACAATAAGTTCGATGTATGGGATCCTCTTTATAAATATTCCGATTTGGTGGCTATCAATGAGTATATTGGGTGGTATATACCATGGCAAGGTAAGCCATCGGAAACAAAATGGAAATTCGTTTGCCCCGACAAACCTGTGTTCATCTCCGAGTTTGGCGGAGAAGCTAAGTATGGAAGCAATGATGGGCCAACCGACGAAGCTGCTTCCTGGTCTGAAGAATATCAGGAGAAGATTTATACGGATCAGGTAGAAATGTTTAATACCATCCCCAATTTGTGCGGAGTGTGCCCTTGGTTGTTATTTGACTACCGTTCGTTGGGACGGATGAACCAGGTTTCTCAAAACGGATATAACCGGAAAGGATTAATATCCGAAAATGGTGAAAAGAAGAAAGCCTGGTACATCATGCACGAGTATTATAAAAAGAAATGATTATACGTAGAGACAACGCATGCGTTGTCTTGCATGTGTTGTCTGTTAAATTACAAAACAATGAAAATATCAAATTTTAAGCAAATTGTTTTTTTCTGCCTGGTGGTAGTTTCCGGAAATCTTTTCGGTCAAAGTAAGGTAATCGATCTTTGGAACGGTAATGTGCCCGGTTCAATTCCAAATCCCGATTACAAACAAATTGTTGATTCGGCTGTCTGGATTAAGATAAGATTTGTGTCAAAACCCACTATTCAGGTCTATCCAGCACCTGCTGATAAAAATACAGGAACTGCCGTAGTAGTATGTCCCGGCGGCGGATATTATGGTCTGTCTTATGTTGGCGAAGGTACGGAAATCGCCAAATGGCTAAATGGTTTAGGCGTTTCGGCAATTGTTTTACATTACCGTTTGCCCGATGATGCAATTATGAAAAACAAATCCATCGCTCCGTTGCAGGATAGTCAGGAAGCGATTCGTATTGTACGCCGTAACGCAAAGGAATGGGGCATTGATCCTCATAAAATCGGCATAATGGGCTTTTCGGCCGGAGGTCATCTCGCATCCACAGTGTCAACTCATTTTAATGAAAAAGTGTACAACCCCATTGACACTACCAGTGCCCGTCCAGACTTTTCATTGCTGATTTATCCGGTTATTTCGATGGACTCATCAATTACCCACATGGGATCGCGGCTAAGTTTATTGGGCAATTCACCAACTTCTGATTTAGTAAAACATTTTTCGAACGATTTGCAGGTGACAGGTAAAACACCGCCGGCATTTATGGTTCACTCACTGGATGATGGAGCAGTTCCCGTAGAAAACAGCATCAGATATGCATTGGCCATGCAGGAAAATAAAATTCCCTGCGAATTACACATTTACCAGACAGGCGGGCATGGATACGGCTTGGCTCCTTGGGGCGGAACCCACTCCATGTGGCCAGAAGCTTGCCGTAAATGGCTTGAAGCCAGAGGCTTTTTGTCAAGATGAATTTAATTACTAACTAGTTAACTAAGGAAATATTGAAATGATTAAAAGAATGTATGTTGTCGCGCAAATTGGCATTTTAAGCTTTTCTTTTCTGATTGGCCTGGATGCCTGGGCGCAGGAAAAACCATCAGTGGTGGTCGAAGACTTCAAACCGGCATCAACCAATCAGGCCGGGAGTGAATACCCTCAGGTAAATTCAGAGGGACGTGTCAGGGCACGCATCAAAGCTCCTGAAGCAAAAAGTGTCTTTTTGAATATCAACGGGATGTATCCCATGACCAAAGACGAACAAGGCGTTTGGACGGGCACATCGGAGCCTCTTGACGAAGGCAACCACTACTACGGGCTTGTTATTGATGGCGCCGAGGTACCCGATCCGGGCAGTACTTACATTTTCGGTTCAGGCGCATGGCGCAACGATATCGAAATTCCGGCGAAGGATCAGGATTTTTATGCCCTGAAAAACGTGCCTCATGGCCACTTGCGCGAAATTAACTACATCGGAAATACCAGTCAGGCCATCAGGCACTGTTTTGTTTATACCCCGCCGGATTACGACAAGGATGTAACCAAACGCTATCCGGTGCTGTACCTGCAACACGGTTACCGCGAAGGCGAAAGTGGCTGGGGTGCCCAGGGTCACGCAGGTCTGATTATGGACAACCTGCTTGCCGAAGGAAAAACCAAGCCTTTTATCATTGTGATGGAAAATGGCGGTATTTCAGGAGATTTGAGCAAACAAGGAGGATTGGGCGGTTACGATTGGGGAAAATTCGAACACATCCTTCTTGAGGATGTGATCCCTTACATTGATTCCAATTTCCGCACAATAGCCGATCAGCCGCACCGGGCGATGGCCGGCTTGTCCATGGGCGGCATGCAGACCAAGCGTATCACGCTGGCCAACCTTGACAAGTTTTCGCAGATTGGTCTTTTCAGCGGTGGCAGCATTTCTATGGTCGATGTGAACAAGGTGTCCGGGTTTAAAGAAAAAGTGAAACTTGTATTCGTTGGTTACGGAAGCCGCGAATTGGGAGGAAATCACCGTGGTTTCGGCGGCGATCCCAAAGCAAATACCGACTCGTTGAAACAAGCAGGCATCAACAGCGTGTTTTATGTTTCCCCAAATACAGCACACGAATGGCAGACCTGGAGACGCAGTTTACACGAATTTGCCCCCTTGTTGTTCCGTGACGATGCGCCTGGCGCCCGCAGGGGAGGCTTTGGCGGACCAATTGAGTTGGGACCTGACGACAAACCTGCATTCAACGATCCACCAACAGGTTTCAGGGAAAAACGTGAAAATATTGTTCACGGTACTATTACGACTGTTCAGTACGATTCCAAAACGCTTTCCACAAAGCGCGAAATGCTGGTTTATACACCTCCCGGTTATTCGCCTGATAAAAAATACCCGGTAATCTATTTGCTGCACGGCCTCAATTCGGGCGCCGGTCAATGGCCATACTGGGTTCGTGCCGATTATGTCATCGACAACCTGCTGGCCGACGGTAAGATCGGTCCGGTGATTATGGTATTTCCAAATTGTAATGCAAACATAACTGTGGAAAATCCCAAGCCTGACGAACAGGTGGAGCGAAAAGAAGGATTTAAAGGTTACGGTGTGCTTTTCGAGAACGACCTGCTTCAGGATATCATTCCTTACATCGAGTCTCATTATTCGGTTTACACCGACCGCGAACATCGTGCACTCGCAGGCTTGTCAATGGGCGGTGGCCAATCGCTGAACATCGGCCTTTCGCACATCAATACGTTTGCGCATGTGGGTGGAATGTCTTCGGCACCGAATACCAATGAATTCGGGGGGCTTTCAGAAAACAAATTGCTGCCCGATTTGAAGGCAGCTAAAGAGCAACTCAAAGTATTGTGGCTTGGCTGTGGCAACAAGGATGGCCTGATCAGAGTCAGCCAAAAGGTACACCAACACCTCAAAGAACAAGGGGTGCCACATGTATGGCATGTTGATGGCAATGCTCACGACGATACCGAGTGGGCTAATAACCTTTATCTTTTTGCACAGCAAATTTTCAAATAATGTACTGCGTAAATTTATTGAATGAGTTTTTACCCATAACTCACCCCGTCGTCCCGAACTCGGGACTCTCGCCCCTCTCTACGTGTAGAGAGGGGAAAAGCCCGATTTATTGGGCTTGGGGTGAGTCAAAAAGTGATAGAATTAATTTTAAATAGGGTCTGCACATAAATGAATAAATTACTAATAATGAATAATATAAATGAACTTGTATAAGAATAAAGTGCAAGCATTTTTAATGAACAACCGGAAAAAACTTGCACTTAAAATTTCGGTCCGTTTTGAAAATTATCCCGGAGGGATTAAATGTTTATAGAAAATTGGGCAAACATGCGGATAGGCGACCCCAGCCGGGGTCGAACAACTTTCTAGTCATCATTTTCTATAAATATATGACCTCCCTGAGGTCAATCCGAACCTTCTTTGAGTTTTTCAGCAGACCCTAATTAGTTTTTATTTTAATTTTAAATGGTCTCTACCTATAATAGAAAATAAAATGACAGAAAAAACATCCTCTCGCAGGAATTTTATTAAGCTCGCTTCTGTAGCTGGCTTGGCCACAGCAGGCTTTTCAACAGCAAGCGCAACCATCAGGTCAAAACCTGAGGTGCCGGAAAAGAAAAACCTGCGCTTTTTATTCCAGGGCGATTCGATTACGGATGGTAACCGGGGACGAAACGATGACCCCAACCACATTCTCGGACATGGTTATTGTTTCGCTGTTTCCAGCCGTATTGGAGCTGATTTTCCACAGTATGGTTTTCAGTTTATTAACCGGGGCATTGGCGGAAATACGATTAGCGATCTTGAAAAAAGATGGCAAACGGATACACTGGATTTAAAACCGGATGTGTTAAGCTTGCTGATTGGCATAAATGACGTAAATGCATTGGTTGACAATAGAGAAAATCCATTGGATGCAAATGCATTTGAAGCCACTTACCGAAAGCTGCTCACTTCATGCAGGGAACAAAATCCTGACATTTTATTTGTGTTGGGTTTGCCGTTCTTTTTTGCTGCCGGCTGGCGCAAAAACCAGTACGAAAAGTGGCATCCGTTAACTCTTGAACGTGCCGAAATCGTGAAACGGATTGCAACCGATTTCAATGCCGTTTTGGTTGATTATCCTAAGGTTTTTGAAGAAGCTCAGAAAAGAGCGCCAATGGATTACTGGATCTGGGACGGTGTTCACCCTACCGCATTTGGCCACGAATTAATGGCGCGGGAATGGATCAAACAGGTTCGTAGTCGGTTGAAGTTCTTGAAATATTATAAGTAATGAATGGAATTCAAAAATTAATAATTGCTTTAGCTGTTTCTTTCCCGACAGGTTTGTTGGCACAAACAAGCATCTATGTCTCACCTGAAGGTAATGATGCAAATGTAGGTTCGAAAGAAAAACCATTGGCTTCAATTTGCCAGGCAGTGATCCAGGCGCGTAAAACAACAGGAAAGATTCAGATAAATCTGCTGGAGGGCACTTATTATTTATCGCAACCAATAGTTTTTATCCCTGAAGATTCCCGGAAGGAAAATGAAACTCTTACGATTACTAATTTCAATCATCAGAAAGTTGCTATCAGCGGAAGTGCGGTCCTGGACCTGAATTGGAAAGCATACAAAAACGGTATCTGGCAGGCAAAAGTTGAACAAGACCTCATTTTCGATGAACTGTTTGTCAACGGGCAATTGCAGCGAATGGCGCGATATCCGAATTTCGACTCGACGGCTCATTATTTTGGCGGAACAGCCGAAGACGTCCTCTCCAAAGAAAGAGTCGCCCGTTGGGGAACTCCCGCAGGTGGTTATATACATGCCTTGCACCCGGCCGAATGGGGCGATGTTCATTATGTGATTACTGGAAAAGACGAAAAGGGTGAAGTTACCCTGGAAGGCGGCTGGCAAAACAACCGTAAAATGGGGATGCACCAAAAGTACCGTTTTGTCGAAAATATATTTGAAGAACTGGATGCAGTCAATGAATGGTTTTACGATAAGAAAGCTAAAATCCTGTATTACTATCCACCAAAGGGGATGGATATTAAAACCGCAAAATTTGAAACGCCGCAAATTTCTCATCTGTTCGAGTTCAGGGGATCAGAAACCAACCCGGTAAAAAATATTTCAATCGAGGGGCTTTTGCTGACGCAAACCTTGCGCACCTTCATGGAAAATAAAGAACCATTGCTGCGCAGCGACTGGACCATTTACCGTGGTGGCGCAGTACTTTTCGTTGGCGCAGTAAATTGTTCGCTCAAAAATTGCACGCTCACCAATTTGGGCGGTAATGCAGTGTTTTTCAACAATTATAACCGCGATTGCGAGGTCTCAGGTTGTTTAATTTCTGAAATCGGGGCCAGCGCGGTCTGCTTTGTTGGCGATCCGAAAGCCGTTCGTTCCCCAAGTTTTGAGTATTACCAGTTTGTCCCGATTGAACAAATTGACCGTACTCCCGGGCCGAAATCAAACAACTACCCGGCTGAATGCAAGGTTTTTGACAACCTGATATTTAATTCAGGTTTGATTGAAAAACAATCGGCGGGGGTGGAATTGTCGATGTGCCAAAGCATCACGGTGAGCCACAATACCATTTACGATGTGCCCCGTGCCGGGATCAATGTGAGCGAAGGAACCTGGGGTGGACATATTATTGAGTTCAACGACGTGTTCAATACCGTGAAGGAGAGCGGCGATCATGGTTCGTTCAACTCCTGGGGGCGCGACCGCTTCTGGCACCCCGATAAGAAGATACTTGATTCGATTGTTGAAACCAACTACGACCTGGCCTTGGCTGATGTAGTTAAGCCAATTATAATACAGAACAACCGGATGCGTTGCGATCACGGCTGGGACATTGATCTGGACGATGGCTCAAGTAATTATATCATTCGTAATAACCTGCTCCTGAACGGCGGTATAAAGTTGAGGGAAGGTGTAAGCCGGGTGGTCGAGAACAACATCATGGTCAACAATACCTTTCATCCGCATGTGTGGTTTAAAAACAGCAACGATGTGTTCCGTCACAACATTGTTTCAAGCGGGTATCTGCCCATCAGGGTTCCGGTTTGGGGGAAGGAGACCGATTATAATGCTTTTCCTGACTCGGTTTCGCTTAAAGCGGCTCAGGAAAGAGGAACAGATAAACACTCGGTGTTTGGCGGATTGGATTTTGTAAATCCGCAGACTGGTGATTTTCGCTTGAAAGATAGTTCTGTCGCCTTTTCTGTCGGGTTTAAAAACTTCGCGATGGACGGTTTTGGAGTTGTTTCGCCTAAGTTGAAAACATTGGCTAAAAAGGTTACTTTGCCCACGGTTGTTATGCTTGACCCTAAAAATGAAGAAGAAATAATCGACTTTTTGGGGGCAAAAGTGAAGAACCTCACCACTTTGGGCGAACGTTCTGCAACCGGGATGGACGGTATCCGGGGCGTTTTGGTGATGGAAGTTGCTGCCGCATCAGCTGCCTCAAATTTTTTGCAAGTCAATGATGTAATCTTGTCATTCAATAACAGGCCGGTCAACAAACTGCGCGATTTGCTCGAAGCACGCATGTCGGTTATCGGATCCCACACCGGGGTGGTCATCTTCAGGAATCAGAAAGAGGAGAAAAAATGGGTGGAGTTAGGCGAAAAAAAGTGATCTCTGCTATAGCGAAGTATAATTAAATCGATAAAATATTAATAAAAACCAACATGAACACAAAACGATTTTTTAGAACAATTTTCATCTTATCTGCATTGACAGTACTTTTAGCTGGTAATATTTTTTCTCAGGAAGCAGCAAAAATCATTGAAATAGAAGGAATTCCAGGTGTCCTCGAGTGGGTAATTGAACCCGATAGTTTTACTGTCAAAAATAGAACTGTCTCAATTAGTGCAGGGCCAGGTACGAATATGTTTTATGCTCCGCATGGTAATTTCAACGTGAGTAACATGCCAAAGCTACTTTTCAAACCAGACGATAACTTTACATTTAGCGCTAAAGCCTATACGAAGCATAAAACGAAATGGGAAGCAGCCATGTTGGTTGTTTACATTAATGAAAGTTATTGGGCTAAGTTCTGTTTTGAAAATGAGTCATTATCAAAAAACCGGATGGTTACTGTCGTAACGAATGAAGTCTCTGATGATGCTTACTCAGACTATATTAATGGAGATTCTGTTTATACGATGATTAAAAAAGAGGGCAAGCAAATCACTTTTTCATATTCAGGTGATGGCAAAAATTGGGTAGACATTCGCTATTTCAGATTAAATTCTGAGGATACCTTAAAAATCGGGTTCGCCTCTCAATCCCCAATTGGAAAAGGCTTGACTTCCATTTTCTCGGACATAAACTATAATCGGGATATACAAAAATGATTAAACCCAAACGTTGGGGAGCGACAAAAAAAATAGCAATTGAAATACGTAATTGCGGTTCTTTTCATTTATTCTTTGAATGAAAATTCCCGGATACTTTAATAAATGAATATTAGAATGAAAAAAAATATAGCCCTGATTATTGTTTTAACACTTAGTTATTATTCAATATCTGCCCAGGTCAAATCTAAGGAATTGCAAATTACCTACATTGCAAATGAAGGATTTATGCTTAAAACCCTTCATCAAAAAGTATTAATTGATGCTTTATTTTCCGATGGATATGGTTATTTTTTATGCCCGTCAAATGAAACCACAAAGCAAATAATGAGCGCTGCAGCTCCATTCGATAGTATTGACCTGTGTTTTCTGACACATTACCATAAAGATCATTTAGATTCAAGATTGATGAATGAGTATTTGAGTAAGTACCCAAGTGTTAAATTAGTTACGACTCGTCCATCACTCGTTTTCATTGATGGAGAACAGTTCAGATTTATCAAATTAAAAAAACAATTTTGTGAGATTACTCCTGAAACCAATAAAAATATTTCACAGACAATAAATGGTATTCCGGTAAAAGTTCTCGGGTTAAAACACATGTCGTATTTTGAGGATGGAATTGATATAGAAGAATACATGAAAAATGTTGGTTTTTATATCAATATGGACGGTATCCGTATTTTTCATTCGGGTGATACAAAAATGGATAATTTTAAGGATTACCTGGCTCAAAATGAGACATGGAATGACCCTGTAGATGTTGCATTCGTATATTATGAGCTTTTAAACGAGGGAAAACCAGCTATTGAATATCTGAGAAAAACTTTAAACCCGAAGTACATTGTTGTAATGCATGTGCCGCCAAGCTTGTATGAAGAATGGGCAAACAAAGTGGAACAACTAAAACAGGGTTACCCAAATATTGCCCTGTTTAAAGTTAGTTTAGAGCATAAAACCATTTTTTTTGATTAGAAGAAACTGTTTAAATTTCAAAGAGTTTCTTATGCGTATGAATAAATATTTATAACACATAAACCAACATGAACACAAAACGATTTTTTATTTCAATTTTCATCCTGTTAATCTCAATCTGTTCATTACCAGCTCAGCAGCACGACTGGGAGAACGAGCAGGTGTTAAGCATAAACAAGGAAGCTGCGCATAGCCATTTCATTCCTTATGCCTCTATTGAACAGGCGCTGGCCGGTTATGACAACGAATCACCTTTTTACCAGTGTTTAAACGGAACCTGGAAGTTCAACTGGGTAAAGTCGCCCGATATGCGGCCTGTTGATTTCTATAAAACCGATTTTAACGTGAGTTACTGGGATGATATCGAAGTGCCATCGAACTGGCAGATGAAAGGATATGGAAAACCCATTTATACAAATATTACCTATCCTTTTGTAAAAAACCCACCTTACATAATGACTCCGGCTTATGCTGGTTGGACGAACAGCGAATTGCCAAATCCGGTGGGTTCGTACCTTCGCAAATTTGAAGTGCCAACTAATTGGGACGGGCGCGAAGTTTTCATCCATTTTGCCGGTGTTCAATCGGCCATGTATGTATGGGTAAATGGCAAAAAAGTAGGTTATAGTCAGGGCGGCATGACCCCTGCCGAATTCAACATCACACCCTATCTTCAGAAAGGCAGCAATACCTTGGCAGTAGAGGTTTATATGTGGAGCGATGGCAGCTATTTCGAAGACCAGGACTTTTGGCGTTTGGCCGGAATATTTCGCGATGTTTACCTGTATGCAACACCAAAATTTCATATCAGCGACTTTTTTGTCCAATCCGATTTAAGTGAAGATTTTACTTCGGCAACGCTTAAAACAAACCTTTCGTTTGCAAATAAAGGTTACAAAGGAGCTGTTACAATTGAAGGATATCTGTTGAAAGACGGCCAATTATATAAAGGCGAAAAGCCTGTTTTTGTACAGCAACTTGCTGGTTCAGAAGTAAGCAAAAAAGCTTCAGAACTCGCCATCGAAACGAAAGTTGACCAACCTGATTTATGGTCGGCAGAAATTCCCAATTTGTATCAGGTGGTATTTATCCTGAAAAATGCATCCGGCGAAACGCTCGAAGTTGTTGCAACTCCATTTGGCTTCCGAAAAATTGAAATCAAAGATTCGCAGCTTTGGGTAAACGGTAAAAGCGTGTTGCTGAAAGGAGTCAACCGACACGACCTCGACCCGGTAAACGGGCGGTACGTTCCCTATGAAATTATGCTTCAAGATGTAAAACTGTTCAAACAGTTCAATATTAATACCGTTCGCACCAGCCACTATCCCAACCATCCTGATTTTTACAAGTTGTGCGACCGCTATGGCATTTACATGGTGAGCGAGGCCGATTTGGAAACACACGGCTTTGGATACGATGAAGGTTCACTTGGGCATGAACCTAAATGGGAGAAAGGGCATGTTGACCGCGTCGTGTCAATGGTAGAAACGTTCAAAAACCACCCGTCTGTAATTATTTGGTCGCTTGGGAACGAAGCCGGTAAAGGAGTCAATTTCTTTGCTTGCCGGAAGGCAGCCCTGCAATTGGATACCACCCGCCCCATTCACTATCAGGGGTACAACGAAGCTGCCGATATAGAATCGGTCATGTACCCCAGCGTTGAATCGCTTGATGAAACTGGAAAGAAAAACGACCCAAAGCCATTTTTTGTATGCGAATATGCCCATGCCATGGGTAATGCCGTGGGGAACCTTCAGGAATACTGGGATGTTATTGAAAGCCATGACCGATTGATTGGTGGTTGCATCTGGGATTGGGTTGACCAGGGACTGCAAAAGGAAATACCCGGAAAGCCGGGCGAGTTCTTTTTTGCTTACGGCGGCGACTTTGGCGATCGTCCTACCGACTGGAATTTCTGTGCTAACGGGTTGACTACACCCGATCGTTCCATTACCGCAAAAATGGAGGAAGTAAAAAAAGTGTACCAATACATTTCCATTAAACCACAAGATATTCTCAACGGGAAAATCAGTATTAAAAACAAATACCAGTTTATCAATCTTGCCAAATTTGACCTGTGTTGGGAGCTGAGCTGCGATGGCAGTGTGATTGAAGCCAGCACTATGCCTGCCCTTAATCTTGAACCCGGGAAATTGGCTGATGTTACGATTCCTTTCACCCAACCTCAGTTAAAAGCTGGTGGCGAATATTTTCTGAAAGTCATTTTCAAATTGCATACCGATGAAAAATGGGCATCTCGCGGTCACGTGGTTGCCTGGGAACAAATAGCCGTGCCGTTTGAAGTGCCGGCAGTTGAGCCTATTCATCCGCATTCATTGTCTTCATTGACCTATCACGAGGATGGCGACTGGATTCAGGTTTTGGGCAAAGCATTCAACCTTAAATTCAATAAACGGGTCGGAACCATAACTGATCTTGATTATTTTGGCACTCTCGTGTTGCAAACCAAACGGGAAGCAATTTACGGGATTAAGCCTGAAACAAAAATGTTGTATTGCGACACGTTGACCAATGCCCGCGTTGCAGGCCCCATGTTGAATATTTTCCGCGCCCCAATCGATAACGATTACATGTTTGGAGGCGGTTACGGACCAAAATGGCGCAATGCAGCATTGTATGATATGCGTCCATCGGTGAAAAATATTTCAGTCAATAAGAAGGGTGATGCGTTGGTGATTGATGTCGATATTGAATCAAAAGCGCCCAAAGGATACACCGTCCGTCAGCATACTACCTGGAAAATATATGGTAACGGCTTTGTTGATGTAACTACCCATTTTGACCCCGACAAATTGGACTATCCGATAGGGAAACTTGGATTTCTATTACAGATGCCTGAAGGATTTGAAGACGTAGCCTTTTATGGCGCAGGCCCTCACGAAAACTACCGCGACCGCCTGCATTCGGCTGCCATTGGCCGTTACAACACAACGGTTGACGATATGTTTGAGCCCTATTTACGCACGCAGGATTGCGGTAACCGCTCGAATGTGCGTTGGTTTACCGTGAGCAATCATAACGGTATTGGAATGATGGTGGTTGCCGATAGTTTGTTAAACTTCAGCGCCCTGCATTTTAAGCCGCTCGATTTGGAGAAAGCCAACCACCCTTATGAATTATCCCGCCGTAAGGAAACCATCCTGACCGTTGACATGCAGCATAACGGATTAGGCGGCGGAAGTTGTGGCCCCGGCCCAATGGAAAAATATTTGCTCAAGACAGAAAAAGCGTCCTTTAGTTTCTCTATCAGGCCATATGTCGGGAATATGGGTGAAATGAGCGATGTGGCCAAAATGAATCTTGGTAACTAAAAAAGTGGAATAGAAATCATGATCCAAATATAAATATGATGAAATAGCCATGATTATGCAAACACCAAACGGTAATGAAAATAACGTTTCAATCATGGCTATTCCATGTGGCAATTAAAAAACAAATTATTCACACATGAAAATAAAACTTAATCCTGTTTTTGTTACAGTACTTAGTATATTAAGCATATCTGTTTCTTTACATGTGTCGGCGCAAAAGCATAAGGTATCGTGCGTAGGCAACAGTATTACTTATGGGTATGAACTATCGAATCCATACAGCCAGAGCTATCCTGGTCAGTTGCGCGTGTTGCTGGGAACAACCGAATGGGAGGTTGCAAACTTCGGAGATAGCGGCCGCACCATGCTGAAAGCTGGTGGGTATTCTTACTGGGATTCCCAGTTGTACAAGAATGCACTCGCCTCGAATCCCAATTATTTAATACTTAAACTGGGAACCAACGATTCGAAACGGTGGCTTTGGGACTCGAAAGGCACTGCCTTTAAAAGCGATTATAAAGCCATGGTGCAGTCGTTTCAAAACCTTCCTTCAAAGCCTGAAATCTGGATCGCGCTGCTTATCCCCGGAGAAAAGGCTGATTGGGATATTTTTAACTCCTATATCAAAGATAAGGTAAACCCCAAAATAAAAGAGATTGCTTTGGAAATGGGTTTAAGCCTGATCGACCTTTATACTGAATTGGATAAAAATAAGCCCGAATGGTATCTTGCTGATAACATACATCCATCGGTTGCCGGAGCCGGAATAATTGCCCAAAAAGTCAAGGAAATGCTTATCATGCCAAAGCCTGAAATAAGCTATACGAACGGAAAGGTGACTGCTCCCGAAGGTGACGATTATCAATGGTATATTGACGGTGTGCCTGTCGCTTCAGGCGATGGTGGAAAGCTAATGGAAATGTCGGTGACTAAAACAGGAATCTACAAAGTTTCGATCAAGCTAAACGCGAACAACGAAACACGCGTTGTTTCGATGGAACTGAATATATCAGAAGTAACGGGTATTGATTCAAAAAAAAATAAATATGGTATTAAAGTTTATCCCAATCCCGCATCTGATTTTATTTATGTCCAATCGAATAACCCAGATGCAAATTCAGGTTACGCGATTACGGATTTATCGGGTGAAATGGTCTTGTCAGGTCTGATTAAGAATGGCAGCGACAAGATAAATATCAGTATGCTTTCTTCAGGGACATATGCACTGGCAGTTGGCAACGAACAGGTAAAAGTGATTAAAACAAAATCTTTTAAAGCAGCGTCCAACAATTATGCATCTAACGATTTGTGTAAAATAACAAGTAAAAATATCAATATAAGTCATTAGAATTATGAATAAATTCTTTAAATCAATGCTTTCGGTTAGGAGTCGAATTCATCTTTTTGTAATTGTGTGCGGGCTTAATATATCTGCCACCGTAAAAGCAGAGTTACCTTCAGCACAGCAGATTGCCGGTCAAATGAGAGTCGGTTGGAACCTGGGGAACACCCTTGAGGCTATTGGCGGAGAAAAAGCCTGGGGGGCTGGCCATACCTCGCAGCAACTCATCGACTCGGTAAAGGCTGCCGGATTCAACACAGTCAGGTTGCCGGTAGCTTGGTTTTGCCATTCCGATACAACAACCAGTGTTATTGATGAAGACTGGATTGCACGTGTGAAAGAAGTGGTGGATTTTTGCATTAAAGACGATCTGTATGTAATTATAAACATGCATTGGGATAAAGGGTGGCTGGAAAACAGGGTAAATCATGCGAATCAGGAAATTGTGAATAAACGCCAGCGTCTTTATTGGACTCAGATTGCCAACTATTTCAAAGATTATGACGAACATTTGCTTTTTGCCGGAGCCAATGAGCCGAATGCCCATGACTCAATCCAAATGTCAGTCTTAATGACATACCACCAGACCTTTGTTGATGCTGTTCGGGCAACGGGAGGCAATAACAGTTCGCGTACACTTGTCATCCAGGGACCATCAACAGATATTGCTGAAACCAACAAATTAATGAATGCCATGCCGGTGGATAAGATTCCCGGACGTTTAATGGCTGAAGTTCATTATTACACTCCTTACCAATTTTGTCTCATGGAAAAAGATGCCAACTGGGGCAAAAAGTTCTACTATTGGGGTAAGGATAACCATTCAACAACCGATACCTTACGCAATGCTTCATTTGGTGAGGAAAGTGATGTGGAAAAGAATTTCGGGAAAATGAAAACCCAATTTGTGGATAAAGGAATTCCTGTAATTATTGGCGAATTTTCCGCAGGAAAACGAAAACTTAGTCCGCCATCAGATCAGGAACGTAACCATTTGTCAGTCGAATATTATTACAAGTATATTGTGAAATCAGCAATCAGTAAAGGATTGATCCCTATTTGCTGGGATGTTCCGAGAGGATTGTTTCATCGAAAAACGGGTGCACTTCTCGATCGGGGAATTCTAAATGCAATAAAACAAGGCGCCAGTGATGCCTCAGCAAGTTCTGCCCAATTAGAATAGCGTTCATAAAAAAAATCAAAAACAGCACAATATGAAAAAGTATTTGAGTTTATTGCTAGGTATAATGATTTCGGGAATAACCGTAAAATCGCAAGATGCCAGTCGTTTTTTTCCTGAAAAGGACCTGATTACTACCGGAATTTATTATTATCCGGAACATTGGAACGAAAACCAATGGGAACGCGATATTCAAAAAATTGCCGATATGGGTTTCGAGTTTGTTCACCTGGCCGAGTTTGCCTGGTATAAAATGGAACCCGAAGAAGGGAAATTTGATTTTGCATGGCTCGATAAGGTGGTTGACTTGTGTGTGAAAAACAACCTGAAGGTGCTGATGTGTACGCCTTCGGCAACCACACCAACCTGGATGCGCGTGAATTATCCCGAAACTTTCATCATGGACGGCCACTACATCCGCGCCGAGAATGGCACACGTGGATTGGGTTCCATCACCAATCCAAAATGCCGCGCGTTCGTTGAAAAAATTGTGGCAGAAATGGCCAAACGCTACGGACAGAATAAACATGTGATCGGCTGGCAGCTTGATAACGAGCCTCCGGCAATTTCCGATTACAGTCCATCTTCGCAGGAGGCTTTCAGGCAATGGCTGAAAAACAAGTACAAAACCACCGATGCATTGAATATAGCCTGGGGAACAGCTTTCTGGAGCCAGTGGTTCAACAGTTTCGACCAGGTGATCATTCCCAATACCAACCTGGTGGGCTGGTGGGGCAACAACCCTCATGCCTTGCTCGATTTTAAACGTTATCTTGCCGATGCACAGGCTGAGTTTCTTGATTTTCAGGCAGCAACTTTGAGAAATTATATTTCGAAGTCGCAGTACATTACCACCAATTATACCGCCATTTGTACCGGAGCCGACTCAAGACGTACCGGGAAACTCGATTTTGCTTCTTATACGGCCTATCCCAATGGTGGCAGTACTAATATTGGCGAAACAGGCTTTCGCCTGGGCGACAGCAAAGCTGTTCTTTTTGCGGCTGAGTATTACAAATCGGTCGGCGGTGTTTCAGGAGTAATGGAAATGCAGCCCGGGCCGGTTAACTGGGGCCACTACAATCCGCTTCTTCTACCCGGAACGGTGCGCTTATGGTTGTACCATAGCTTTGCCGCCGGTGGAAAGCTCGCCTGTTCCTATCGTTTTCGCCAGATTTTGTATAGCTCGGAGCAATATCATTCAGGAGTAATTCAGACCGATGGTGTGACACCTTCGCCGGGTGGGGAAGAGTATATGCAGTTCATGAAGGAAATAAAAGATCTCCGGAAACAATACAAACCGGACACAAAAATGCCTGAAAAACTTGCGGCCCGCTCGACGGCCATCCTTTGGAACCTCGAAAATTTCTGGTCGATCGACAGGCAAAGACAAACCTTCCAATGGGATGCATGGAACTACCCGGTCAAGTTTCTTGAAATGACAAAATCGTTGGGCGCTCCTACGGAAGTGATTCCCGAAACAGCCGATTTCTCGAACTATAAATTTCTGATTGTTCCGGCGTATGAATTGGCCGATTCGGCATTGGTAAAGAAATGGAGCGATTATGCAGAAAACGGAGGTCATCTGATTATTACCTGCCGTACGGCAACCAAAGACCGCGCCGGTCATTTCTGGGAAGGGGAGTGGGCGGCTCCGATTTCAGGACTTATCGGGGCGCACATTAAAGCCACCGATATGCTTTCTGGTTATGCCAAGGGCGATATCCTGATGAAATCGGCCCACTACAATTGGAACAACTGGGGCGATCTGCTCGATGCCGATAAAAACACCAACGTGCTTGCTACTTACGACAACCAGTTTTACAAGGGCAAAGCTGCTGTTGTGAAACGCACGGTTGGTAAGGGTTCGGTTACGTATATTGGCGTAAGTACCGATGATTTAAAACTTGAAAAGGACATCCTGAGGGAAATATACACAAATGCCGGGGCTACTACCGAAGACTATCCTGAAGGCGTGTACGTTTACTGGCGCGATGGCTTTAATCTGGCGGTTAATTATTCTTCGGATAATTATACCATGAACATTCCTGAAACTGCGAAAATTTTGGTTGGGGAGAAAATGCTGAAACCTGCCGGGGTGTTGATTTGGAGCGAATAATCACTATTTGAAAAACGAATATGAATAGGTATAGAATTGCATTAATATTATTTTTTATTGGGTTGGCTTTTTTTGCAGAAGCCCAATATCAGACCCAGACAAGCGGTAAGGGAGCCGGTTATTATTTAAATCCGGTTTTCGCGGGCGATTACCCCGATCCGAGTATCATGCGCGATGGCGATACCTATTATATGGTGCACTCGTCTTTCGAATATTATCCCGGCTTGCTGATCTGGCAATCAAAAGATATGATTAATTGGACCCCGGTTGCCCATGCGCTGCATAAATACATCGGTTCGGTCTGGGCTCCTGATATTGTAAAATGTAACGACAAATATTACATCTATTTCCCGGCCAGCGACAAAATTTACGTTGTATGGGCCAATTCGATCAATGGTCCCTGGAGCGACCCCATCGATTTAAAGGTTCAAAGTATTGATCCCGGGCATGTTGTCGATGAAAATGGGAAACGCTATTTATACTTCAACAGTGGCGGATATGTCCCATTGTCCGACGATGGACTTTCGGTAGTGGGGGAGCAAAAGCATGTTTACGATGGCTGGCCAATCCCGAGTGACTGGTCTATTGAGCTTTTCGCGTTGGAAGGCCCAAAACTGACCAAACGGGGCGATTACTATTATCTGACGGTTGCCGAAGGCGGAACAGCCGGACCTGCTACTGGCCACATGATCATTTCATCGCGTTCAAAATCTCCTTTCGGCCCATGGGAAAATTCCCCGTATAATCCCATCGAAAGAACTACCAGCAAATCAGATAGATGGTGGTCGAAAGGTCATGGGACTTTATTGGAAGATACAAAAGGAAGTTGGTGGATCGTGTTTCATGCTTATGAAAAGGACTATCTCAACATGGGACGCCAAACCCTTATGGAACCAGTGGAATGGACAAAGGATGGTTGGTTTAAGATTCCGAATGGCATAAAAACCGAAAATCCAATAAAAAAACCAGATACAAATGCTTCGAAAACAACCTTTGTTTTAAGCGATGACTTTAGCGGCAATTCATTAGGCTTTCAATGGAAATTCTTTGGCGAATATGATACAACACGATTCCATTTTACTGATGAATCTTTGGTTATAAACGGAAAGGGAGGTTATGTCGGAAACTGTTCTCCGTTGTTGTGTGTCCCTTCCGACCATTCATACACAGCCGAAGTTGAGATGGATATTGAAGGAAATGCTATAGGTGGTTTGGTCATGTTCTATAACAACAGTGCTAATTCGGGTATCATGGCCGACAAGGAAAATATACTCACCAACATGCGGGGATGGCAATTCGCATCCCAAAAGAATGTGATTAAAAATTCTGTTTTTCTCCGACTTAAAAACATTGAAAATACGGTAGATATGTTTTATAGTACTGATGGTGTGAACTGGATTAAAATTGAAACTTCGATAGAAGTATCTTCGCTGAACCACAATGCGTTTAGTGGATTTTTAAGTTTGCGTATCGGCCTTTGCTCCATCGGAGAAGGAAGTGTAAAGTTTAAAAACTTCAAGTATCAGGCTATAAAATAAGACATATAATAACCAATGAAATCAAAAATTCTTTTCATTATAATGACGGGAGCCGCAATGGTGGTTTCTGCACAACAAAAACTGCCGGTTTACCTCGACGTTACAAAACCTATTGAGGAACGGGTTGAGAATGCACTTTCGTTAATAACTACTGAAGAGAAAGTGGCTCTTTGTCTTGCACAGTCAAAATTCAGTTCGAAAGGCGTTGCCAGGCTTGGAATTCCCGAAGTGTGGTCTGTTGATGGTTCTCACGGTGTTAGCGACGAAAAAATCTGGGACGAATGGGGTGGGGCAGGATGGACTAATGACTCGTGTACTGCATTCCCGGCGCTAACCTGTCTGGCAGCAACATTCAATCCTGACTTGTCCTTGCTTTATGGAAAATCCATCGGAGAAGAAGCCCGTTACCGTAATAAAACCATGCTGCTCGGCCCCGGGGTAAACATTTATCGTACGCCGTTGAATGGCCGGAATTTCGAATACATGGGTGAAGATCCGTATCTGGCTTCGCGCATGGTAGTGCCGTATGTTCAGGGTGTTCAGTCCAATGGCGTTGCAGCTTGCGTAAAGCACTTTGCAATGAATAACCAGGAGATATGCCGGGGTGAAATCAATGTAAATTTGAGTGAACGCGCGTTGCACGAGATTTACCTGCCCGCTTTCAAAGCTGCCGTGCAGGAGGGGAATGCCTGGTCGATCATGGGGTCGTACAACCGGCTAAGAGGCGAACATTGCTGCCATAGCAATTTTTTGCTGAATAAAATCCTGAAGAATGACTGGAAATTTGACGGAGTGGTGATCAGCGACTGGGGCGGTGTTCACAGCACTGATGAGGCCGTAAATAACGGTCTCGATATTGAAATGGGAACTTATACCAATGGTTTAACAACCACTGGTCACTTTCCTTTTTCGGAGTATTACCTGGCCAATCCTTTCCGGAAAGGTATCAAAGATGGTAAATACGATATGGCGTTACTGGACGACAAAGCCCGCCGTATCCTGCGTTTAATCTTTCGCACCACCATGAGTGCCAACCGGCCATTCGGCCGTTTTGTTTCGCCCGAACACAGTGAGGCTGCTCGTAAAATTGCCGGCGAGGGGATCGTGCTTTTGAAAAATGATAATCAATTCTTTCCCATACCTGCCGGTAAATACAAAAAAATTGCCGTTATCGGTGAGAATGCTTCCCGCAGTCTGGTCGTAGGGGGAGGTTCCACTTCGCTCAAAGTGGCATACGAAGTCTCGCCCTTGCAGGGATTGAAAGACAAATATGGCGGTGATCATATTATCTACACCCTTGGCTACGCATCGGGTCCTTCAATGTACGGACGCGAAGAACCTTCTAGGCTAAATGCCGACTCGTTGATGGCGGCTGCCATTGAAGTTGCAAAAGATGCCGATATCGTGCTTTATGTTGGCGGTCTCAATAAAAATTATTTTCAGGACTGCGAAAGTGGCGACCGTAAATCGCTCGACCTTCCTTTCGGACAGGATAAACTGATTGATGCTTTGCTGAATGCAAACAAAAACACGGCGGTAATATTGCTTAGCGGAAATGCAGTTGCTATGCCGTGGATTGACAAGGTTCCGGCCATTGTGCAGGGTTGGTACCTCGGTTCGGAAGCAGGTAATGCACTGGCAGATGTTATTTCGGGTGACATAAACCCGTCGGGCAAGCTGCCTTTTACGTTCCCGAAGAAACTGGAAGATAGCGGCGCTCACTCGTTTGGAAAACTTTGTTACCCGGGAGACAGTGTAAATGTATATTATAAGGAAGATATTTTGGTTGGTTATCGTTGGTTTGATACAAAGAAAATCGCTCCGTTGTTTCCCTTTGGTTACGGTCTGAGTTATACCACTTTCGCCTGGTCAAAACCAGCTGTTGATAAGGTTGAAGCAAAAGCCGACGGAACAGTGAAATTATCATTCGTGCTGGCCAATACTGGTAAAGTTGACGGCGCCGAAACCGCACAGCTTTATGTGAGCAAACCGGCATCGGCCGTATCCCGTGCAGCCAGGGAACTGAAGGCCTTCAAAAAGGTATTCCTCAAAGCTGGAGAAAGCAAGACTGTAACCTTTGATGTGCCGGTTAGCAGTTTTGCTTATTATAACGAGGCTAAGAGCGGATGGGAAGTGGAACCTGGAACCTACACCTTAATATTGGGTAGTTCATCGCACGATATAAAAGGGAAAGTGGACTTAAAAGTAAAGTAAGCCAAAAAAGAGTCTACTCCGAAAAGTCAAAAACTCCTAAATCCCCTGAAGGGGACTTTGAAAAGTTTATTGATTTTCAACGAGTTCTCCTTCAGGGGTTAGGGGTGAAGAAGTTGAAAATCAATAAACTTAGACTTTTCGGAGCGGACTCAAAATTAATACACCTTCATACCCACATTGAAACATAAAGACCCCTATGCCCACTGCTTTTTATCGAAATTAGTGCCCCAATAATTCCAATATTACCTAATAATGAAAAACAAAAAAATACAACTAAGTCTATTAGCCGGACTATTATTGGCCGCATGCGCTCAGCCGCAATACCAATTGACCGATAATGGCATCATTTTAAACTTCAAGCAAGAGAAAACAGCAAAAGCTAACAAGCTTCGTTTGCAGGTGTTGGGTGACGAATTAATTCATGTATCCGCAACTCCTGATAAGGATTTTCCAAAAGATTCAAGTTTGATAATTGTCCCCGGACTTCAAACCGTCCCTTTTCAGGTGGATGAGGCTGGTGATTCAATTATGCTGAGCACTTCCCGGTTAAAGGTAATGGTTTCCAAATTAGATGGCGGGATTAAGTTTAAGGACAAAAATGACCGTGTGATTCTGGCAGAGAAGCCTGGCGGTGGCAAAACATTTTCCCCGATTGAAGCAGAGGGAACGAAAGGCTACTCTGTCAGGCAACTTTTTGAGTCGCCTGAAGATGAGGCTTTTTACGGGCTTGGACAACATCAGTCGGATGAATTTAATTACAAAGGAAAAAGCGAAGAACTGTTCCAATACAACACCAAAGTTTCGGTTCCTTTTGTAGTTTCAAACAAGAACTACGGAATTTTATGGGACAGCTATTCGTTAAGCCGTTTTGGCGATAGCCGCGAATACAAACAACTGAATAGAGTCTTTAAACTGTACGATAAAAGCGGCCAGCCGGGAAGCCTGACCGGAACTTACCAGACTCAGTCGAATAATTTGCAAAGATTGGTGCGTGCTGAAGATTCGCTTTTTTTTGAAGATGTTAAAACGGTAAAAAACCTTCCGGAGAATTTTCCTTTAAAGGGCGCTGATGTGACCTATGAAGGAGCGATTGAAGCCAATCAAAGCGGGATCTATCGTTTCATTTTGTATTATGCCGGATATGTGAAGGTTTATGTGAACAATGAATTGGTGGTGCCCGAACGTTGGCGGACTGCCTGGAACCCGAACAGCTACAAATTTACTTTTGAATTGGAAGCCGGTAAACGGGTGCCTTTGCGTGTGGAGTGGAAGCCGGATGGCGGAAGGTCGTATTGCGGGTTACGTGTTCAAACTCCTCAAGCGGATGAAGAAAAAAACAGTCAGGTTTGGTGGAGTGAGATGAATAAAAAGCTGGATTACTACTTTGTGTATGGCGGTTCGATGGACGAAATCATTAAAGGATATCGTACTCTGACCGGGAAATCGCAGGTGATGCCCAAATGGGCCATGGGTTTCTGGCAAAGTCGTGAACGCTATAAAACCCAGGACGAAATAGTGGGTGTTCTCAAAGAATTCCGGGAACGGAAAATTCCTATCGACAACATCGTTCTGGACTGGAATTACTGGCCCGAAAATGCCTGGGGAAGCCATGAGTTTGATTCGAACCGTTTTTCCGATCCGAAAGGAATGGTTGATGCAATCCATGCGATGAACGGGAAAATGATGATTTCGGTATGGCCGAAGTTTTATGCTACAACCGAACATTTCAAGGAATTTGATGAGAAAGGCTGGATGTACCGGCAAGCAGTTAAAGACAGCATTCGCGACTGGGTAGGCCCCGGTTATGTCGGGTCATTCTACGATGCCTATTCTGCCGGAGCCCGTAAGTTGTTCTGGAACCAGATCTATGAAAACTTATACCCATTAGGCATTGATGCCTGGTGGATGGACGCCAGCGAGCCGAATGTGCTCGACTGCACCGATATGGAATACCGCAAGGCTTTGTGTGGCCCGACTGCTTTAGGTTCTTCAGCAGAGTTTTTCAATACTTATGCGTTGATGAATGCCGAAGCCATTTATAACGGGCAACGCAGTGCGGATGCCAACAAACGCGTCTTTTTGCTGACCCGCTCGGGTTTTGCCGGATTGCAACGGTATTCAACAGCAACATGGAGCGGCGACATTGGCACACGTTGGGAGGATATGAAAGCCCAGATTTCTGCAGGATTGAATTTCTCAATAAGCGGTATTCCTTACTGGACCATGGATATTGGCGGATTCTGTGTTGAAGACCGCTACGTTGCCGGACAAATGGAGTATAACAAAAGCGGGAAAGAAAACGCCGATTACAAAGAGTGGCGTGAACTGAATACCCGCTGGTACCAATTCGGTTCTTTTGCACCCCTATACCGTGCGCACGGACAGTTCCCGTACCGCGAAGTGTGGAACATTGCACCGAAAGGGCATCCAGCATATAATTCAATTTTGTACTATACCAACCTGCGCTACAGGCTGATGCCTTACATCTATACAATGGCTGGGATGACTCATTTCGACGATTACACCATTATGCGCCCATTGGTGATGGATTTTTCAACAGATAAAAACGCTGAAAATATTGGCGATCAGTTTATGTTTGGACCGGCATTCATGGTTTGCCCGGTTTATACCTATAATGCCCGCGAGCGCGAAGTTTATTTTCCTGAAGGTTCCAATTGGTACGATTTCTATACCGGACAATTTATACCAGGCGGACAGATGTTAAAAGTGGATGCCCCGTTTGAGCGGATTCCGTTGTATATCCGTGAAGGAGCTATTATCCCGGTTGGCCCCGAAATCCAATATACCGGTGAGAAGCCGGCTGAAACAATTGTGTTGTATGTTTATCGCGGTCAGGATGGCAAATTTACCCTTTACGAGGATGAAGGTGCAAATTATGATTATGAAAAAGGCGCTTATTCAAATATACCGTTCAGCTATAACGAGGCAGAAGGAACGTTGACAATTGGAAAACGAAAAGGTCAATTTGACGGAATGTTGAAGGAGCGCACCTTTGTGATTCAAACGGTAAGTAAAAACAAGACTCAAGGATTTACATTCGATGCTCAGGGACAACGCGTGAGTTACAATGGACAAGAGCAAACAATCAAATTATAAATAAAAGAATTAAAAAGTATAGTTTTTATGAAGAAGTATGCTGTCATACTAATTGGGGTTGTATTAACGATTTGTAGTTCGCTAAACAGGGCCAATGCCCAATATCAGATTCCGTCGAAATTAGCCTGGTGGTACGAGGCCCGTTTCGGAATGTTTATTCACTTAGGAAGTTACTCTTATCTGGGGCATGGCGAGTGGGCTTTCAGTATCGAAAACTGGAAGAAGGCCGATTATCAGGAAAAGGTTTCCACTCATTTCAACCCGGAAAAATTTGATGCCAACGAAATAGTTCAGCTTGCGAAAATTGCGGGTATGAAATACATTGTTATCACAGCCAAGCACCACGAAGGTTTCAGTATGTGGAACACGAAAGTGAAAAGTTTCAAAGACGTTACGGGCAAGAAAATGTACAGCCTGCCCCGTTATACTCCTTTTGGAAAAAGAGATGTAATAATGGAACTGAAAAAAGCCTGCGAAGCCAATGATATTAAGTTTTGCCTCTATTATTCAATTCTCGATTGGGGGCACTCTTCTCAGGAAATCAATCACATCGATGGCGGTACCTTTTCTACAATGAAATCGGAATCGGCACGAACCGTATATATCCGCGATATGAAAGCCCAGCTTAAAGAGTTAATCAAGAGATACCACCCGGCTGTTCTGTGGTTCGACGGCGACTGGACACGCAAAGCGGATAGCCCTACCCCAGAAAAATGGTGGACAAAAGCGGATGGTATTGATCTGTATAATTACCTGATCAAACTCGATCCGGATATGATCATAAACGAGCGTGTTGCCCGTAATTTCGGATTGGGAGATTTTGAATGTCCCGAACAGGAAGTGCCCAAAACTCCGCGCGGGCGCCAGTGGGAAACCTGCCAGACGATGAACAAAACCTGGGGATACAACGAGAATGACCACGATTATAAATCGGTTCAAACATTGATTCATGAATTGGTAAAAGTCGTTTCCCGCGATGGCAATTACCTGCTCAATATTGGCCCGAAAGGAGACGGATCTGTTCCGTCGGAAACAGCCGATTCCTTACGGAGAATGGGAGATTGGATGAAAATTTACGGGTCAGGCATTTATGGCACCACCCGCAGTCCGTTTAAAACCGAACCGGAATGGGGTTTTTATACCAAAAAAGAAGGAAAACTGTTTGCGCATATTTTTAGCTGGCCTCAGAATCGGGTTCTTTCTATTCCGGCTCTGAAAAATTCAATTCGAAAAATATACCTGATGAATGATCCGGAAAACGCGCTGGATTATACCATCGAAGATGGGAAAATAAAGGTTTCATTGCCTGAAAACGCGCCGGATAAAATTAATTCAGTGGTAGTGGTTGAGGTTGAAGGATTGCCGGAGACAACAGATATTTAACCTGTTTCCACTTATAAATTACTCTCCAGTCACATCAGGACGATAATTACATGAACACCCTTTCTTGGGTGTTTATTTTCAAGAGTCAGTTCCGATACCGGGAGCATTTGAATCACCTCCGGTGAAACCATATAGCCGTCGGGCTACACGGCTTCACCGGAGGTGATTCATTTTTTACAAAAAAGCTTTGAAAAATAGTTTGATTCAATGCAGGAAACCTCGCGATACACCACCCGAAACAATGTACAGCTTATTATATTTGCAAACTGGCAATGAGTTGGAGGATATTTTCTTTACTTTAACGCACTGCATGAGCATTTATTAACCTTTAGAATGAGACGATCTGTCAGGTTATTTTGTACACTTATTTTATTTCTTGCTGTATGGTTGCAGGGAACAGGGCAACCTTCATATTTATTTCATCACCTGAGCACGGATGAGGGGCTTTCGAACAGCAACGTCAGGACAATTTTGAAAGACAGTTATGGATTTTTATGGATAGGGACCGAGTCTGGATTAAACCGCTACGACGGTTATGGATTTAAAGTATATACCGAAAAACCGGGGGGGAGTAACTCGTTGTGGGCAAACGAAATCCTGGGATTGCAAGAAGATGGTTTGGGCAACATCTGGATAAGTAGCGTGTATGGTTACACCGTTTACAACCGGGACAAAGATTGTTTTCTTACCGATATTGCCAATTTGCTGCAAAGCTTGGGCATACAGGTTGATCGCAACTACAAAGTGTATGTGGATAAAAAACAAGACTTATGGGTATTGAGCGGTCAAAAGGCATTTTTCTACGACACCCGCAAAAAAACATTGAAAGTTTTTAGTATAAAAGTGCATATAGACGAAGTAGTAACGACAGATTTAAGTGATAATGGGGAATGTTTGTATGGTCTATTGAAGTCAGGGGTTCTTTGGCAGATTGACAAATTCACAGGGGAACAAACCTCTATTGATTTACTGGATTATTTTAAACCCGAAATTCTTGCCGATTACAACCAAATATATATAGATAGCCGTTATGGAATTTGGTTGTATTCCTGGAAAATCGATGAGATTATTTACCGGGAAAGAACAAACCGGGATTGGAGAAAATTGGTGTTGAATTCTTCTGTTAAAGCTGAAACTAATAGCGTATTAGGTATATTGGATGATGGATACGGACGTATCTGGATAGGTACTGATCATAAGGGATTGTTTATCTACGACAGGGCCAATGAACCCATTACTAATCTATTGCATGATCCGGAGACGAATTCTTCTATTGCATCAAATAATGTAGGGTGCCTGTATCAGGATAACAACGGAATTATTTGGATGGGGCACAACAAGAAGGGGATCTCGTTTTATCATGATAGCTTTGATAAGTTTGTAAATATTGAACATGCTGAATGTAAGGATATCAGTGCGATATTAGAAGACCGACAAGGAAATGTCTGGTTAGGTACGGACGGAAATGGATTGTATCTAACAGAGAAAACGAAAAAAAGTAAAATTAGGAAACTGCCAATGCCAAATAATGCGATTGTCTCTTTACTGGAAGATCGGAAAGGACGGATATGGATTGGAACATACTTAAACGGCCTGTATTGCTATGAAAATGGACAATTTAGTCACTTTACCAAAGAAAACAGTAAGCTGGCTGCAAATGACATTTGGAATTTAAAGGAAGATCGGTATGGGAATTTTTGGATAGGTTTCCTTGGGGGAGGAATACAATGTCTTCGTTCAGATAAAAAGAGTTTTGATTCTCTCATTAATGCATGTGAAGATGTGAAATTCGCATTAGATATACATTATGATGGTGGGGACAAATTATATGTCGGTACCGTCTTTGGGCTCTGTATTATAGACATTACGACCGGTAACCACACCATTTATATGGGAAATAAAAAGGGGAACCAGCAATTCAAACAAATGTTAATAGGCAGTGTATATGAAGATGGAAATGATCATATTTGGCTGGGACACTCTCAAGGATTGACGGTATGGGACTTAAAGAAAGACACACTCTATTACTATGACAAAAAGAGTGGACTGTGTGACAATATCATCCGGGGTATTGTTGAGGACAACAATGGTAAAATCTGGGTAACTACAAGCAACGGCATATCCGTTCTTTCAGCCGAGCGTGATATTCAGGGTGCTATGAGAATTACCAGCAGAAATTTTTCTACAAAGGACGGACTTAAAACCAACTATTTTAACAATCATTCTATTTACAAACTTAAAAATGGCGACATCCTTTTGGGAGGAACAGAAGGTTATACTATCGTCAATCCGAATAAACTGGCAGGAAAGGACCAACTTCCAGCCAAAGTAATCTTTACCGGATTGAGCTTAGCTAATAATAACATTCAGGTAGATTCACTTTACAATGGGCATAAGTTGTTGGAACATTCGATGGAGCACACTTCTAAAATAACTTTTAGCTATAAAGATAAGGTCATCGCATTACAGTTCGCTACCGGAGATTTGCTGAATGCCGACAAGGTAAGATATGTTTATAAAATGGATGGGTTCAACGATCAGTGGCTTCCAACTCAAGAGAACAGGATTGTATTTTCTTCCTTGAATCCGGGCGATTATAAGCTTTTTATCAAAGCCTGCAACAGTGACGGGGTATGGAACGACGAAGCGACCGTTATGGATATTACAGTTACTCCTCCTTTCTATATATCAAACTGGGCAATAACCATGTATGTATTCATTTTTATTGGCCTAATCACATTTATCATTTATCGTACCCGCAAACATCACCGTGCAAAACTCGAACGACAAAGGTTGCAGTTAAAACAGGAACAGGAGACAAATCTTAATGAGATGAAACTGAGGTTTTTTACCAATGTCAGTCACGATCTGCGCACGCCACTTACACTTATTCTAACTCCATTGCAAACGGTATTAAGAGGCCACCTGGATGATGGTTTGCGCAAAACACTTAACACGGTAAACAAAAATGCTGAACAACTATTGCAATTGATTAATGCGTTGCTTGACTTTCGTAAACTGGATGTGGGTGCCGAATCGTTGCGCCTTCAGGCTCGTGATTTTGTGCATTTTATCAGGGAATTGTGTGTTTCATTCCAGGCCTATGCGAAAGATCGCCACATGGATTTCACTTTTTCCAGCGAAATGGAAATACTATCGATGCAATTCGATCCGGATAAAGTACAGAAAGTAATGTTTAACCTGCTTTCAAACGCCTTTAAGTACACTCCGGATGGTGGAAGTATTAAAGTCCATATTTTTCAGGAGACTGATCTCGTAGGTGTCAGCGTGTCAGATTCAGGACAAGGAATTAGTAACGAAGATAAGAAACACGTTTTTGAACGGTTCTATCAGGCTTCACAAAAACAGGAAATAACCGGAAGCGGGATCGGATTGCACATCGTAAGTGAATATGTCCACATGCATGGAGGAACCGTAGCCGTTTCGGACAACGAGCCGCAAGGCAGTGTATTCACCATAAAACTACCCGTTCAGGAGATCAGCATTCCTGAAGAGTATCCACTTGAAAAAGTACCGGAGGAAGAACCGTTTGAACAAGAGGAGGATCAGCACCTTCCCTCTAATCCAGTCTTGCTGATAGTTGATGACAATAGGGACTTTTGCGAGTTCATGGCTGATAGTCTATCGGATGAGTATTCCGTTTTGGTCGCCTTTAACGGTCAGGAAGCTCTGGAACAACTCAGAAAAAACGATGTTAACATTGTTGTAAGTGATGTGATGATGCCTGTTATGAGTGGTACAGAACTATGTACGCGGATAAAAACCAACATCGAGTGGTCACACATTCCGGTAATCTTGCTGACTGCCCGTACCGCGGAAGAATATCAACTGGAAGGTTTGGAATTAGGTGCAGATGACTATCTGACCAAGCCTTTTAATTTCAATGTGCTTAAATTGCGCATTCGGAAGTTCCTGGAATGGACAGAAAAGTGCCACATTTCGTTTAGCCAAAAAATGGATGTCGCTCCGGGTGAAATCACGATAACTCCATTGGATGAGCAATTAATTGAAAAAGCGATCAAGGTAGTGGAAGACCACATTAGTGATACGGAATTTTCTGTTGAGGAATTCGGGGCCGCAGTAGGTCTCAGCAGGAGCCACTTATATAAAAAACTGATGAGCATTACCGGTAAAGGGCCTGCCGAGTTTATTCGCACAATCCGTCTCAAACGAGGACGGCAACTCCTGGGGAAAAGCCAGATGCAAATAGCTGAAATTGCGTATGCCGTTGGATTCAACTCACCCAAAAGGTTCACTATCAATTTCAAGAGTGAGTTTGGATTATCACCTTCCGAGTATTTACGAACATTTAAAGATCAGGAATAACACATCAGCACACCTAATCCGGAACATGACGCCCCCTTAAGCTGAAAGAAAGAGAATACTTTTGGTTGCTATAACTAAATCAAATTTTCTCATGAAACGAGCCATTAGAGAGAATCACACACACAGAGGGATGATCCGCCTGCAGGCGGATGGCGAATTCTCCCGCAATGCGGGACAGGCTATGTGGCAATTAATAACAAATTACAAACACATGAAATTACGTTTGATGCCAAAATGCTTTCTAACCGTTTTGTTGTATTGCCTGGGGACAAATATTGCTTTTACTCAGGATGTCAGTATTACGGTAAATGCTACTGAAGGTAAACGGGCCATATCTCCTTATATATACGGTGCCAATAATTGGTTCGATAAACCTGCTCAGTTTTATAAAGATGCAGGGTTACGAATGGCGCGTACCAATGGCGGAAACAATGCTACCAAGTACAATTGGAGAAAAAAATTATCGAGCCATCCCGATTGGTACAACAACGTATATGCAAACGACTGGGACAAAATATCAAAAAATGTTTCTGTCAATCATCCTAATATGCAAGTTATGTTTGCGTTCCAACTGCTCGGCAGAGTGGCGTCAAACACTACCCACAATTTTAACGACTGGGGTTATAATCAATCAAAATATTGGGAAGGGGTTAATCAGAATCTGGCTGGAGGCGGAACCCCGAATCCCACTGGCTCCAAAGCGTTAATTGAGGGAGATGTGACCCTTTATACCGAAGAATGGCCAGCCGACTCAACTGTAGGTATCCTGAGCCATTGGTTTGGTGCCGATGGTTTAGGCTTGAACAAAAACCAATTCATGTATTGGAACATGGACAATGAAGTGGATGTCTGGGACGGAACACACAATGATGTGATGTCGAATGGCTTGTTACCGGCCAACGAATTCATGGATAAATATATTGAGGTAGCAAAGAAAGCCCGTGCTTTGTTTCCAGAGATTAAACTATGTGGACCGGTTGCTACCAGTGAGTGGCAATGGTTTAAATGGTCGGGGGGCGGAACTACGATTAACGGAAAATACTATTGTTGGCTGGAATATTTCATTAAACGGTGTGCCGATGAGGAAAAGGCATCGGGTGTTAGGGTGCTTGACGTTTTTGACATTCACCATTACCCGTATGCGCCAACTGATAATGATGCCCTCCAAAACCACCGTATCTTTTATGACAAGAATTACAATTATCCGGGAGCAAATGGTTTGTACACAATAAATGGAGGTTGGGATACTTCTACAAAAAAAGAATACATTTTCCAACGCATCAACGATTGGCTTGCAAAACATTACGGCACCAATCATGGCATTACGCTTGGCCTCAGCGAATGGAGCCCCGGGCCAGGCGAACCCAACCTTGCTTCAGTTATTTATGCCACCCACCTTGGAACATTTGCCAACAACGGTGTCGATTTCTTTACACCTTGGTCATGGTTCAACGGCATGTGGGAAACCATGCACCTTTTCAGTCGGTATGCAAAAAACTATAGTGTTTCAAGTACCTCTTCAGTTGAAAACACGGTTTCGGCCTACACCACAGTGACAGAGAAGGCCGATTCGATGACTGTCATTATTGTAAACCGAGACATGAGTTCTGCACGTAAAGTGACCGTCAATCTCAATGGTTTTTTAGTAACCGACGGAAGTTACAATACATTGCAGTTAGCTTCGCTGCCGTCGACTGAAACATTTAAATCACATACCAACAATGCTTTGAAAAAGAATTCGGTGTCGGTTAACTCAAATTCGTTTACTATAACAGTACCTTCACTTTCAACAAGTGCAGTTCTGCTGAAATCAACAACAACAGGAGTCTCGGATATAACGAATCGACCTGTTGGAATTGAGATTTATCCCAATCCGGCAACCGACATACTAAATGTCAGCATAAGTTCGAATGTTGCGGAACCCACAGAAGTTACTGTATTTGATCAGAGTGGTCGGAAAATTCAGACTGCTGTGATGAGTTTTGACGGATATTCTCCAATTACCCTGAATATATCGAAGCTTACCAGAGGATTTTATTTGTTATCGGTTAGAAACAGTCATTGCACTTCGACCAAAAGCTTTACTGTTATTGAAAGAAGATAGAAGGATTAATAATAATTTTAAACTATAATAATGAACTTGAAAAAACTAACTCTTTATTTAGCCTGTATTGCCTGCTTACATATTTCAAGCTTTGGACAGGGGTATAAAAATCCTGTTATCCCTGGATTTCATCCTGATCCGAGTATCTGTAAAGTTGGTGATAGTTTTTATTTGGTAACCAGTAGTTTTGAATACTTTCCGGGAGTACCGGTTTTTCGTAGTCAGGATTTGGTAAATTGGGTACAAATCGGGCACTGTTTGACACGGCCGTCTCAATTAAAATTAGAGAAATGCGGCGTTTCGGGTGGTATTTATGCACCTACCATTCGTTACCATGAAGGTACTTTTTACATGATTACGACAAATGTATCAGGTGGAGGTAATTTTATTGTGCAGACAAAAGATCCGGCCGGCGAATGGTCAGATCCGGTTTGGTTAAAGCAGGGAGGGATAGATCCATCGCTCTATTTTGAAGGTGACAAATGTTACCTCACGTCCAATCCGGGAAATTGTATCTACTTGTCCGAGATTAACCCTGTGACAGGCGAACAACTTTCGGATAGCAGGGCCATTTGGACCGGTACCGGAGGTCGTTATCCTGAAGCTCCGCACATTTATAAAAAAGACGGATGGTATTATCTGTTGATTTCAGAAGGGGGTACCGAGTATGGGCACAAAGTGACCATTTCGCGAAGCAAGCATATTGGCGGGCCATATGAATCAAACCCTGCCAATCCGATTTTAACACACATGAATGTAAATGCTCAATCAAATCCGATCCAGGGCACGGGGCATGCTGATCTGGTTCAGGCTAACGACGGTTCCTGGTGGATGGTTTGCCTCGCTTTTCGTCCGCAATCCGGGCTTCACCACATGTTGGGGCGGGAAACTTTCTTAACTCCGGTAAGTTGGGATAAGAATGCGTGGCCGGTTATAAATGGCAACGGGACCATTGCTTTAAATATGGACGTACCCACGTTGCCGTTACACCCCTTCCCTGACGTTTCGTACACCACCGATTTTAATGAAAATAAGCTGGGGTTTGAATGGAACTATTTAAGAAATCCCCGAAACGAAAATTATTCATTAAGTGCAAAAAAAGGCTATTTACGCTTAAAAGCAACGACAATATCGCTGGACGATATTGATTCGCCCACTTTTGCCGGCCGCCGGCAGGAGCACATTAACTTTACATCCACTGTTGCAATGGATCTTTTCGATGCCCGGGAAGGTGATGCATCAGGAATAACAGTATTTATGAATAACAAATCGCATTATGACTTATTTGTAAAGCAAGCTACAGGAGGCAAACGCGTTTTGGTTTTGCGTTATCGTTTGGGGGCATTGGCCCATACCGTTTGTGAGGTTGCTATACTTAAAGGTAACGTATATCTGCAGGTTCAGGGAGATAAAGATTATTATTCATTTGCATATTCGACTGACGGCAAGAATTTCGAGACTTTGGGTAAGATGAATGTATGTTATATCAGTTCAGAAACTGCAGGTGGATTTACAGGAATATACCTTGGGCTTTTTGCAACCTCGGCCACGAAATCTTCGAAATCCTACGCCGACTTTGATAAATTTATATATACACCCAAAGTAGCTGATTGAAAAAAATGATGGCTCTAATTTTAAACAAGTGATTTTTTTGCAAAACTCCAATAAAACACGAATGGGAACTATCCGTTAGGAAAGTTCCCATTCACTTTCAGATCACCCGAAGGTTTTCATTAGTGCCAGACTACGGTTATTACAACTGGCTGTTTGCTTCGACTTTTCAATCGTTACTTCCAGCCTCAAACCTTCCGATTTTGCCTGTTACAGCTAAATCTTCCAGTTGTCCGTTCGATTTTATCTTTCGAATCCATCTTCACGGACGAAGCCTCAGGTTAGTCACCTTCATTCGATCTTGCGATCAGCCTGTCGATGAAAAGTTCCGGATTGTCTTACGACAACCTTTCTCTTCGGCCAATTTCCCGGAACCGAGGTTCCTTCTAATCTTTCACCTTCCTGAATCAACTTTTTTAATGAACTTTTGACAGTCAATTTCGGGTTGACGAACCATGAAAGCAAGCTTTCGGTTCTAACTTCAACTCTTCCCGAATGCAGATCCGAAGATCCGGAAGATCAGTTTTTAAATCCGCTTAAAAATTTAATCCCTTCTCCATTCGTTTCAAGTAGCCTTTTATCGCTCGTCTGATGAAATAAAGATACACTACTGGAAGCATACAATTCAAACATTTTTGAGTGTTTAAATAAACCGCGTTTACATTTGGCTTTTCAACAATTGTTTATAAAGTTTTTCATTTTATTTGCTTTATCAGGCATGACCTACATGGGTCATAATCATATTATATTTGGAGTTATTAACAAAATGAATGATTCTGGATAGGAAAGATTATCCCTAATAATTAACCCGAAAAAGTAAAAGAAGAGAAGATTTCCACCTTTGTGTCAAGTAAAAAACATCAAATTGATCTGTTTCAGAAAAAACTAATGAAAAGTAATACATTCAGGAATGTTACTATGCCGCCAATCAGGAGCATTAAAGCTGTAGTGGATTTTGAATTGACATACTTGCCCATCACTTTCGATGATGAAGTCAGATAAATCTGTAAAAAGATGGTAAAAGGCAGTTGAATGCTGAGAATCATTTGAGAAATAATCAAAGCTTTAAATGGATTGCCGATAACAAAAATCAGTAACAGGGCTATAATTAATGAAATTGCGATTCCCAAACGGCTATGGTTATCTTTTACATCGAAAGGTTCGCCAAAGAGTCCGGCAAAGATACTTCCACCTGCCATGCCTGAGGTGATAGAACTGGCGAAACCTGCAAACAGCAAAGCTATAGCAAATACAACACCGGCATTGTTGCCTAAAAGTGGTCCCAACATCGATTGCGCCTGCTGCAATTCATCCACTCTTGTCCCATTGGTAAAAAATGTAGTTGCTGCCAGAATAATCATAGCACTATTGATCGCCCATCCAATCAACATGGAAACTAAAGTATCAACAAATTCATAATCAAGCTGCTTTTTTATCACTTCCTCATTTTCAAGGTTCCATTGACGACTTTGAATAACTTCAGAATGTAAAAAAAGATTATGGGGCATCACCACAGCTCCCAGAACACTCATAATGATTAGTATTGACCCATCAGGTATAGATGGCACAACCCACGAAATTCCAGCCTTAACCCAATCAATTTCAACCAGGCTTAGTTCGTAGAGGAAGGATAATCCAATAATTGAAACAAAAGCGATGATTATTTTTTCGATAATGCCATACGAATTGGTAAAAAGCATAATGCCTACAAATATAACTACCAGTATGGCTCCAATTGGAATTGGTATTTCGAAAAGCATTTGTAAAGCGATGGCACCACCAAGAATTTCAGCCAGTGAAGTAGATATCGATGCCAGCATAGCCGATCCAAGTATGGTGCGGGAGGCCCACGGTTTGGTATGCATGGTAGCTGCTTCGGATAAACATAAACCAGTCGCAATGCCAAGGTGTGCCACATTGTGCTGAAGGATTATGAGCATGATGGTTGATAAGGTGACCATCCAAAGCAAAGTAAAACCGAAATCGGATCCGGCGGCAATATTCGAAGCCCAATTCCCCGGATCAATGAACCCGACGGTAACCAATAATCCCGGGCCTATATATTTCAGAATTTTAAGTGCCCCGAAGGTTGGCTTATATTTTTTATTGTCAATATTTTTAAAAAATGAAAACATAGTAAAATTTTAGAAATACCGGCCAATCAACGGGTGATCAACAATTAGTTTTTTCATTTTCAGAGGATTAATCGTTCCCGGCTGGCGATAAACAATTTTTCCTCCGGGTTCTACCAATAAAGTGTATGGAAGGGCTCCTTTCCAATTCGGATCTACGGCTTCAATCAACTGGTAAATATCGCTTCCTGTGAAAATATAGTTTTTATTCGATGCCTGCTGCTCTTTCAAGAATCCAAGCACTTTTTCATTTCGTTCCGGCTTATCAGTGCTGATCGACACAAACTCAAAATCGCGCCCCCGGTACATCCTGTCAATAATTATAAAATCCGGAAATTCCATCGTGCAGGGGCCACACCAAGTCGCCCATACATTAATTAACCGAAGTTTCTGACTTTTGTTCAGGATTAATTCGGTAATCCCATCAACAGATATTTCGTTAACCGTTACTGGCAATGAGGCCCACTTTTTATACAATTGATCTGTATATTCACGCTTCCACGACCATTTCATTGAGCAACCAAAAACTTTAGTAGTTGCCGGATTGGGAGTTTTTTCTTCCAAAATTGCATCGATAGCTTTGCGAAGGTCTTCGCCCTGGCCAGAGCCTGGTTTCTCCTTAGCGTCAATCCTTCCTTCATATTTCAATTTCCGGAATGAATTAAACACAAAGGCATGTGGAGTTGCAACAGGTCCATAGGCTAATGCTGTTTTTTGGTCGTCTCCATCGTATAAATATGGGAAGTTGTATTTTTTATCTTTCGCCCTGATAATCATCTCGTCGTAGGTGTCACCAAGATCAGTGTAACCCAATTCTGAAAGATTTAGTGCCTGATTATCGTTTGAAGAAATTACAACTACTTGTACTCCATTAGGCTGATAGTCGCGGGTTATAGAAATTATCCGGTCTTCATAGGCCTGCGCAGTAGGACAATGATTGGCACTAAAAATGATAACCAATACTTTTGCTTTTGAAAACGAATTCAGGGAGTAAAACTTGCCATCAGTTCCTTTTAAATTAAATTCAGGGGCAGGCTGGTCAATTCCGAGTGTTTCGGGTTCTTTGTGTTCATCTTGAGCCATACAATATACCGAGCAACTAATCAGAACTAGTGTTAAAATCAGGCGATTAATCTTCATATCATTGAATTTTTAGGTTGAAAATTATTTCTGATTTGACTATATAATTGTTCAAATCTACAACTAAAGAATTCTTTATGAAGGATTTGAACCTCCTCTTTTTGGTCTTGCTCCTGAAGAATAGTTTCGCTTGCCTGCAGGTCGGCCTCCCTGTCGTCTCTGGCGAACTTTATAAACCGGACCTTCTCCAAATTCTTCAGGAACGGGAATTTTCATGACTTCAGCTTCGATCAGTTTTTCAATCCGGTCAAATTTATCCATGTCATGCTCATTGATGAAGCTGATTGCAATCCCTGTTTTGTCAGCCCGTGCAGTTCTTCCAACGCGGTGCACATAATCTTCTGCCGAACCAGGAACGTCGAAATTTATTATCAGATTGATGTCTTTAATATCAATTCCCCGGCTTAAAACATCGGTAGCAACCAAAATTCGGGTTCGTCGGGAACGAAACCGCATCAATACATCTTCTCTTTCTTTTTGCTCAAGGTCGGATGAAATACCCTCTACTGAATTTCCTGCCCTTTTCAAACTTTTAACAATATCCAGAACTTTTCTCTTAGTAGAACTAAACACAAGGATACTGTCCAAGTCTGGTTTATTGGTGATCAAACTATTTATAACAGGAATTTTTTGATTTTCGTGAACCACATAAGCAGCCTGCAAAACGCCTTCGGCAGGTTTAGAAATGGCAGTGCTAAACTCTACCGGATTTTTAAGAATTTTAGAAGCAAGATCCCGAATTTTTTGTGGCATTGTGGCCGAAAACATTAGGGTTTGCCGAACTTCAGGAACATAGCTTAAAATGCGAAGTATATCATCATAGAACCCAATGTCGAGCATACGGTCAGCCTCATCGAGAACCAAATGTTTAATTTTATCAAACTTTACGTAGCCCAAATTCAAATGTGAAATTAATTTGCCAGGGGTTGCAACTATGATGTTAGTGCCTTTGGTCAGAGCTTTACTCTCGGCATCCCAGTCTGAACCATCACGTCCGCCGTAAACTGTTATTGAATTGATATTCAGAAAATAAGAAAATCCTTGTATTTGCTGATTAATTTGAATTGCAAGTTCACGCGTGGGAACGACAATCAGGGTACTTAAATCATGATTATCTTCAGCCGCCAAATGATCGAGGATTGGCAGCATAAAAGCTGCGGTTTTTCCGGTACCAGTCTGTGCACATGCCAGAATATCTTTTCCATTTAAGATGGCAGGAATTGTAAGCTCTTGTATTTCAGAAGCTTTTTCGTATCCCATATACGAAATTGCTTCCAGTATTTTTTCATCTAACCCAAATTCATCAAATCTCATAAATATTTATCTGTATTATTCCACTGTCAAGTAAAATGGTTTTTCGACAGGTTTTGACAAAAGTAAGAAAACTTTGCCACAATAACAGTTGAATAACTGCTAATGATCGGGTTATCGGATTAAAGTGTTGCTTGTTAAGTACATGTCAATTATCATGTAATTATTTTAAATATTCATTCGGGAAAAAGCAATGCAATTTGTATTTTTGTGCCTTTAAAAAATAAGCTGAATAAAGCTTTAACTAAAATATATTGATATGGGAAGAGCGTTCGAATACCGGAGAGCATCCAAAGAAAAGCGTTGGGATAAAATGTCACGTACTTTTCCAAAACTTGGAAAAGCAATTACTGTAGCAGCCAGAGAAGGGGTGCCCGATCCGGAAATGAATGCCAAACTTCGTACGGCTATACAAAATGCCAAGGCGCAAAATATGCCTAAAGACAATATTGAGGCAGCTATCAAGAGGGCTTCAGGAAAAGATGCCGAAACATTTGTTGAAATTAATTATGAAGGCAAGGGCCCTCACGGAGTTTTAATTTTTATTGAATGTGCCACCGATAATCCAACACGCACAGTTGCCAATGTAAAAATGTATTTCAACAAATCGGGTGGGGCATTGGTGCCAACCGGATCGCTTGAATTTATGTTTTCACGAAAAGCTGTTTTCGAATTCCAGAAAAAAGAGGGAATGAATATTGAAGAGCTGGAATTGGAATTAATTGATGCCGGTCTGGAGGAAATTGAAGAAAATGAAGGTGTTATTTATGCTTATGCTGATTACACCAATTTTGGATTGATGTCACATGCATTGGAAGCATTAAAGATAGAATTTACCAAAGCCAATTTGCAACGTATCCCAAATACTCCTGTTGAATTTACTGAGGAACAATTAGTTGATATCGAAAAACTGATTGATAAAATTGAGGATGATGATGATATTCAATCGGTTTTTACCAATATTGCCTGATTTGATTTAATGTATTGCCCATGAGCAAACGCGAACTCCGGAAATATCTGAAAATACTGAGTAAAGACCAATTAGAGGATCAGATTGCTGATTTATACGATCGGTTTAAAAATGTTAAAGAGTATTACGATTTCGCGTTTAATCCAAACGAAAACGTACTGATAGAACAATGTCGGTTTCAGATAAGCAAGGAATATTATCCGACAGGCAGCCGAAAAGCCAAGTTAAGGAGGTCTGTGGCTCAAAAATGGATCAAAAAACTTATTTCCCTCGATGCCGACCCATCGTTACTCGCTGATGTGATGTTTTTTAATATCGAGATTGCTCAGACGTTTTCGGGCGAGCACTTTGTTCGTCAGGAGTCGTTTTATACCAGTTTTTATAAATCTTTCGATGAAGCCTTGAAATTTGTTTCAGAAAAAGGTATCCTTTCTGAATTCAGGGGAAGAATTGAAAAAATTGCAGGAGATGCTTGTGATCAGAAGTGGCCGAACCATAAGGCATTTGAAGATCTTTCGGATATGTATTTGCAATAGTGTGGAAGCCTTAAATGAATCATAAAAATAACTGATAAATTGCCAACAGCAAATAGATAAAGCCTTAGTTTGCTTCAAGAAACTTAATTAGTTCAACCAAACTTGTTCTATTGTCGTATTTCACATCCTGTTTTTTGACAAATACTTTAAATAAATCTTCTTTATCATTAAAGAATTTTGACAACTGACGAAGGCTTAAGAATTTATTAGTTTGTCCATCTTTCCGCAACCAATAGTCAACAAATGGTTTGGTTTGGTATCCCTCCGGCAACTTGAGTTCATAAACCTGTCCACCTGAAAAATAGGATGAATAGGTGGAAGTAGCCGATGTCTGGGAAGTTCCGCCATAACCAGAAGGTTTGCCAGGATCTTTAATGCTGCATTTGTGCTCTGCAAACAAGGTGTATTTCGATTGGTATACTATCTCAAGGAATTTGTTATTTATTGAAACAAATTTTTGATCCTTAATGAAAATGGTGTCAATTTTATCCAATTGACTAACAGCAAGCTTTGTCCCGTTACTTTCGAAAATCATTTCTTCAGTCAGTGAATTGTAGTTTAGTGAAGCCTCGTTTTTCATTCCGTTTTTCATTAAAACTACTCCCTTTGAGAATTCCGGGAATAAATAATGAGTTAACTCTATAACTTTTGCTTGTCCGAACAAAACGTTAACCGTCGTAAAAGCCAATAGGAAGAGAAAAATTTGTTTCATAAAACTATTTTATTGAATTGTACGTTTGTAAAGAATTTTATCCTGTTGAATGACTCAAAGTTAGAATATCTTTCAAATTATTTCTTCTGAAGGCTGAACATATATTGAGATTTTTTATAGTTTTGCACACACAAAAATAAATGCCCAGATGGTGAAATTGGTAGACACGCCAGCTTGAGGGGCTGGTGCCGGTTACGGTGTGCAAGTTCGAGTCTTGTTCTGGGCACTGAAGTAGAAGTCAAATTAGATCAAAAGCGCTTAAATTCAACGATTTAAGCGCTTTTATTTTTGGCTAAAAAATCAAAAAACTTCATATCTGGTCATGTTTTTAGGGACAAAATCGAGACCACGATTTTCAAGTCTGTTTATGGTCGCGGCAAACTCTGCAACTAATTGAATACAAACATTTTATTTGATTCACTTTGACTCATTTTGGTGCATTTTAAACGCCTTAAATGAGGTATTTTTAATCGGTTGCTGAGACCATTTTTAAATTATTGTAAAACAGATGAATTATGAAGATTATTATTAATTTCTCATTAAGAAAAAACAGGGAGTCTGCCGATGGTAAATCACCTATCTATGTAAGATTTACTATCAAAAATAAAAGAGTCGATCTCTCAACTGGTATTTTTGTCCCTCAAGATCAATGGGATGAAAACAAACAACATTTAAAAGGGAAAATACCTGGAGCCAGAGTTTTGAATGAACGACTAGATAAAATGAAAACTGAAATTCAGGATATTTATAATCAACTGAGGTCTTACAGTGAACAATTTGATGCAACCACAATCAAAAACAGACTTCTTAATACCGAAGAATCAAAAGGAGTATTGTTTGTTTTTGACTATTACCTGAATAGCATCCTTGCCAAACTAAACAAAGGATATTCGATGGAAACCTATAAGCATTATAAATCTTCCCGAAAAAGGTTGGCTGAATTCATAAATATTCAATTGAAAAGAACTGACATTCCAATTCAATCCATTAATTACAAATTTCTGGATTCGTTTGATATTTATATCAAGAAGGATTTTAATAATCAGCAGAATACTGCATGGAATTATCACAAACACCTCCGTCGTGTATTAAATCTTGCTATTTCGCTGGATTACATCGACAAAAATCCTTACTCTAAATTTAAAGTGGGATTGGATGAAACTCACCGGGAGATTCTTTCGATGGAAGAATTGCAACGGCTGGAGGATAAAAACATTCAGATAGAACGTTTAAGTGTTGTGCGTGACATCTTTGTTTTCGCCTGTTATACCGGTCTTTCCTTCTCAGACATTGCCAAGTTAAGCCGAATTCATCTTCAACATGGTGCTGATGGAAAAGAATGGATTATCATTGACCGGTCTAAAACAAACAACAGATGCCGGATTCCAATTCTGCCGAAAGCCAGGGAAATATTAAAGAGGTATGAGGATTATCCAAAGATTTCTAATAAGGACATTCTACTTCCGGTTTTGACCAACCAGAAAATGAATAGCTACCTGAAGGAACTTGGAGATATTTGTGACATCAACAAAAACATTACCATGCACATTGCCCGTCATACCTTTGCCACTTCGGTAACCCTCAGCAACGGAGTTCCGATTGAAACCGTTTCGAAAATATTGGGACATACTTCATTGAAAACGACTCAAATTTACGCGAAGGTTATTGACAAAAAAATTTCTGAAGATATGGATTTGTTACAATTGAAACTGAGTAAAGTTGAAATGCAAAAGCATAATAAAGTAGTAGAAGCAATTCAATTATAGCTAACTGCAAACAACAGAAAATTAATAACTATTTGGTGGAAGGGTCTATTTCCCTCCGTGTTTGTCATTAGCGCATACTGGCATGGATGCCTTTTTTCGGTTTCCATTCTCCGTTACGGTATTTTTCCATACAGGCACGGTGAAACTTACGAAGCTCGTCCAGTTCTTCCTGTGGAATTACATCAATTTGCAGGATCTGTTTCCGTTCGTTATTTAGTGTATAATAAGGAATGAAAGGACATTCCGCAATCGCTTCCCCAAACGGACAGGAGGAAATCGGATTAATCAGGTCGGCATTTTGGCGGATTTTTTCTGTATTGATTGACATGGGTTGATATTTTATTGATTAAGATTTCTAAATTTAAATCAAAAAGAGGCGTGAACCATCACTTACTGCCTCCCAGGGAACGCCAATCCCCCATGCAACAAATAAGAACAGCTCACGCCTGTGCGCGAGCGTCATACCTGTTATTCTTGTTGCATTTTTAAATTTGGCGTTTTTAAGGAAGCAAGAACAAAAAGCTAACGCTTTTTATTTATTCATTTTATCGAAACCCCTGTTCCGATAAAATTACTTAATCATACATCAATTCGACAAAGATATAAAACATCCTGTATTGACTCATTTCGGTATTTGATTAGTTCGATCATTTTCTAAATTTTAATCCATCTTTGTCATCGATCATTCGCTGCAAGATGGCTATCAGTTGATTCAGAAACTTGATTTTTTCAATCTTTCTCTCTTGGATTTCCAGACGGTAACGATAAATATCTTCCTTTATCTCGACATTGAAGATTTGTTCAAAGGCTTCTGCCAAATCTATTATTGTGGCATTTCCATTGTTGACTGCGCCTGAATATAGAAGAGCATAAATGATCTCACCCAAATCAATTTTATGCCCCGTCCATTTTAGAGGCGATTTATAATTGGTTTGATCATATCCAATAGGTTTATCAAGCTTGTCCAATTCTCTCTGGATAAAATCAATCAACATTTCATTGGCCATAATCATTGAAAACGTGTGGTCGTGCCACGTGAAGAAATCTTCATCCATCAAATGATGGCTGCCACGGATTTCAAGTGGTATTTCAGCTGCCCCACGAACAAAGTATTTTTCATCCAAATGTTTGAAACCACATTTGAAGTACTGGACCTTCACTTGATGTTCTTCCATGTACTCATTGATTTTGTAAAGACTTTTCTGAAAGTACCTCCTGATAACAGACGAGTCGGCTTTCTGGCTCTTACTTTTCAGATCAAATACTGCCCGGTAGTATAACAGTTTGCTGTAAACAGCCGGTTTGATCTTTTTGAAAAAGTAGATTTCCGATTTCAAGTCAGGAAACCCTTCGTCTACAACAAGTTTACGCATTCGATCCAGTGCGACCTTGCAATGACCAATAGCATACTCCATTTGTTCCGGTGCATTTCCCGAAACTTCTTTCATCCGGGACAGGTCGAGTTCAAGGTCCAGGATGATTTCACAAAATGGTTCCATAGCAAAAAATTAAACTGTTAATACTTGGACATTAATATATCCAGTCAATAAATTTCATCCACCAGAAATTCTACAACAATTCTATTTTTACTACTCAAATTCTATTTCAAAATTTTAATCATTTAATCTGCAATGAATAAGCTTTAATCCCGGGAACATCAGTATGCCCCCGGGAAACCTTCCTCTTAAAAACCTGAGGGAGAATTACTGAACCAAACCATAACAAAATCAAACACAACTTTTCTTTTACCAATCAATCACATTCTTTATCTGCTCAGTTTTTCATTAAACTACTTCGTAATTTCTATATTTCGTGAAAAATCATTTTCATGGTTTAATCCCGGGAGCACCTCTACGCCCCCGGGAACCTTCCTCTTAAAAACCGGAGGAAGCTTTTCTAACTAACTAACCAAACGAACCTATTATTTAACCACATTCATATTATAACGGTGTAACTTTCACTATTTCTTATTTGAGAACAGGTTTTGTGCTGTTCCCATATTGATCTTTTTCTTTCTTCGCTTAAGTTATCAAGCCAATCTACTTTTCCCTTAAATGAAAGCTGATCAATTTCTTCAAATGGACAATTATCTTTCCTTTCAGCGAAAGGGCAACTATAGGCCAGTCCATAGAGAAAATCTTCCTTGCTCATCGTTTTTTTAACTTAACATATATAGTTTAACTTTCCAATAATTTGCTTTAAACCGCCGGTTTGATCTTTTTGAAAAAGTAAATTTCCGATTTTTGGTCGGGAAAACCTTCTTTTATAACAAGTTCGCGCATACGACTTAATGCAATCTTGCAAAGTCCGATGGCATACTCCAATTGTTCCGGTACATTCTCCGAAACTTCTCTCATCCGGGACAGGTCGTTCTCCAGATCCAGGATGATTTCACAAAATGTTTCCATAGCAAAAATTTAAACTGTTAATTGATATTTTGGCCTCATTATGAGGCCTTTAAATAATTCTAGTCCATCCACCAGACTCTATAACAGCTTAATTTTCAATTGTATTAATTCAGGAATTAGGTTAATCCCGGGAGCATCAACCTGCCCCCGGGAAACCTTCCTCTTCACTAATAAAAAAAGAAGAAAATTCACTAACTAAACCTAACCTATTATTCTACCACCTTAATATTCGCAGAGAGATTTTCCCTAGTTCTAATTTGAGAACAGATGATATGTTGTTCCCATATTGATCTTTTTCTTTCTTCACTTAAGTTATCAAGCCAATCTACTTTTTCTCTGAATGCAAGGGAATCAATACCTTTTAAAGGACAGTTATTTTTCCTCATTTTATATGGACACTCAAAAGATAAACCGTATAGATTTATCAAAATAAACTCTAAATGGCGTTGCAGCATTACTTAAAGTGTTTGTATTTGACAAAAACTGTTTTTGTTTTCTTAATTGAAAACATCAACATGAAAGAATTGCATTAGTTTTGTCCCCGCTTCGGAAATTTAAACGAAAGGGTTGACGACATCGGGAAGAAGAATGGATTATGGCCCTCAAGTTTCACCGGATCAATTTCATAAGGCAAACCCAGGTTCAGGAATTGGTGGGCTGTATCAATAATGTGGGCACCCCAATCGCCCAAAGCTCCCATCCCAAAATCGTACCAACACCGCCATTGCCCGTTTATAAAATCCTTATTGTAATCGTGGCGTTCAATCGCTGAATGCCAGGTATCCCAGTCCAAAGTCTTCGGAATAGGCTGTCCGTCGGGGAATTTGGTGATTTTAGGATCCCATCCGTGCCAACGTCATGGACCATTCATATGTGCAGTAATGGCAGTAACGTCTCTGATAATTCCGGCTTCGGTCCAGGCTTTAAACTGAAAGTAATTTGCTTCCGAATGCCCCTGGTTACCCATCTGCGTAACTACGTTGTATTTTTGGGCTGCTTTCATCATCAGTTCTACCTCATTGAAAGTGCGGGACATCGGTTTTTCAACATACACATGTTTTCCTAAACTCATGGCCTGCATGGCAATAGGAAAATGCGAGTGATCAGGAACACCTGCAGTAACGGCATCAATCTGGGAACCCATTTTATTAAACATCACCCTGAAATCCTGAAAACGCGGTACATCAGGGAACATTTCCATGATTTTCAAGGTATGGGGAGCGCCCATATCCACATCGCAAAGCGCTACAATATTACACAAACCGGTGGCATACAAAGCCTGGATAATTCCGCCCCCCTGATTTCCAATACCACAACAGGCCAGATTGACCCGTTCGCCGGCACTTGCAAGTTTTGTGACCGGGAGTGAAGCCACAACTGATTTTGTTAGTATGGTGGGAATTGCTGTGACTGCTGTAAGAGCAAGTGCTTTTTTCAGAAACAAGCGCCTTGATGATTCATTCGACTCCATAATTATCTGTATAAAAATAAATTATATCTAGAAGCTGGGTTATTTATTTGTTGTCCTTGGATCGAGCAATTGCTGAAGCCAAACTTTGAAATGCGGATGCCCTTCCTTTGAATTTCCGGCCGAAGCATAGTCGCAAAGGATGACTGGTATTGGTTTGCTTCCGCCCTCAACATACGATTCAG
>Ga0209417_1000261_pt1 | contig 137923 bp, 111 predicted proteins | sample RifGroF2_FD_184002 | JGI IMG/M metagenome (GOLD analysis project Ga0209417, IMG submission 184002) | Groundwater microbial communities from Rifle, Colorado, USA - Groundwater F2 (SPAdes) (version 2) | ecosystem: Environmental > Aquatic > Deep subsurface > Groundwater | place: Rifle, Colorado... | reverse complement strand
CTCATGTCTTGTCCCGTCCGGCCCCCTCGATGAGCACCGGCTTTCCAGCCGTGCCGCTCTGTGTAGACATGAGGTTGCCCTCCCGGTAAATTCCTTCGGCCAGATTGATGGTGCCGTCTGCGGACACCGCACCCAGCGCCTTCGCGATGCTACGGAACGGCAGTTCCTTCGTGCCGGGATTGTCATCCTTGCCAGAGGGGCTCACAAAAATCTCGGCCAACTTGGCCGCGCTGATGATCACATTCTCCCTCTGGGCGGCCGGAAGCGGTTTCCGCTCCACGGAAACAGCTTTCTTCTGCACCTCCTGGATGTCCGGACCGCTTTTCTGTTCCAGGTTGAATGATTTCCTCGCCTCCACCTTGCCGCCATCCTTATTGCTCCAGAATACGAGCATCGTGAATTCGGTCTTGCCTCGCGGCAACGCGGTACAGGCCGGCAACTTTCCGTTCACGAACTTGTTTGTGTTTGTATCCCAGGTGTCCTGATATCCCTCAACACCCTCCGGCCTTGCTTGCGTGTCGACCGTCAGATCAAATGACTTCATTTTCGACTCCAACCAATAGGGATTCGGCCGCTGCGCCCAGGTCCCCTTGCCGGAAAAGGTGGCAAGGCTTCCTTTGTTTGCGCTTGCAAAGTCGCGCCTGGCGGAAAACTCGACCTGATAGACGGGCCGCTGGTCGTCGGCGACGTCGGTGACGAAATGGGTCCGGAGGACGAATGTCCCAGGCCGTTCCAGGACAGGGCTCTCCTCCTTGAACGTCTTCCCGCCATCTGTGCTGAATTCAAATTTCAGATCGAGTTCGCCTGCGGCCGCGGCAGCTGACACGCAGATGCCCAGGAGGCCCAACAGCAGACTGGAGTACTTATTCCTCTTGCTCATTTCTTCTTCCCCTTTGAACCAACTGCAAAACCCTGATTTTCTTCAGAGTTCCGAAGTTGGCTGTTTTCTTGTTTTTATAAAACTCACTCGTAAAACCAATTTATTTGATAAAAAAAACTCCGTTTTTAGTGTCTCTAGTAAACGTAGAGATAGGAAATATTGATCCTGGCTCCATTCGCAGGAGGAGAAGGAAGATCATCGAACTCAGGCGTCAGAATTCCGGCATGGCCATCGACATACAGGACACTGCGTCCCACACGATGCGTGTCGAAAGGATATCCGTCCCTGCCCCCGCCCCTGATGTTCCGCGAATCAGCACCCTGCCAGATCTCGGCCATCATGATGGCGGCACTGGTATTTTGAAAGTATGTCAGTCTGGCACGTGCACCTGGCCAATTACTTCCGCCAAAGCCGGGGAACTGCCTGTTTTTCCACAACCAGTTCTGAGTATAGGATGTTGTGGTCACCTTCTGTGATGGAACCGTCGCCGTGGCGGTGACCAGATTTGGCAGACCTTTTGAACTGGGGCAAAAAAGCACAGGAAAAGACGCACTGCTATAATAGACGCCCATCTGATTGGCTCCATTCTGCGCTCCGTCCTGGGCGGCATTTGGTATTCCCAGGCCACTCGCCAAGTGATTCTGGAACGATTCAGCTGTAAATATCGGTTGAACCTCTCCTCTTTGCATCATCGGCAGAAACTCGTTCGACTCTCCGGCATACATACTGTAGGCGACTGCATGCTGCCGCAGATTATTCATGCATACCGAAGAATTCGCCATCTCCTTCGCCATCCTAAGAGCAGGAAGAAGAAGCGAGGCAAGTATCGCGATTATCGCAATCACGACCAGCAACTCTATAAGGGTGAATCGATTTCTGACAATCATCTTATTGCCTCCTTATATAATGGAATAAAATCTCAACAAGAGGGTGCTCCACAGGTATCTCCAGGATAGAATTTGCCAGGAAAGGATTTGGAGATCATTTTCGTCTTTCTTGCCGCGAGCTTCCCCAGCAGCATCTGAACTGCGTTGACACCAATCTCATATTCAGGCAGCAGCATACAGCCAATCTCAAGACCAAGAGAGCAGTCCGGCCTGTCTGAGAAAGTCACCACCGACAAATCCCTCGGCACTTCAAGCCCGTACTCGGTCTTGGCGGCGTAAAGCAACGCTGTCGGCGGATAATACGAAATGAGCGCAGTAGGCCTCCGCGGGAAAGTCATCCAGTTCCTGAACGCCTGATCTCCGAACGATGAACCGGAGCGCATGACCGGATAGAAGCTCACCTCAGGCTCAAGGCCGGCGGCCAGCATGCACTCGGAATATCCGCGCATCCGCTCATTCCGGCTGTAATGCACTGTCTCGGAAAAGTCTATATAGCCGATGCGTCGGTGTCCGATATCGAGCAGAGCCTGCGTCAGTTCCATTCCGGCACGGAAGTCGTCGGGATACACTGAGTCATGATCCTGCTTGTCATTGATCCACACGGCCGGACAGTTGCGCTGGTTCACAAGCTCCGTCAGCCGCGGGGGCACTTTGAGAATATAGTTGATCAGGAGGCCATCTACCATCCGCTCCCGCAGGACATGTGGAATCTTTTCCGGGGACTGGAGGTTCTCCTCGGAAACGCGTACGATGATGAGATTCAGCCCCTCCCTTGCAAGCGTCTCTTCGATTCCAGCGAGAAGATCCTGCGGAAGGTAAGTATGACCTTCAGGCCCCATGACAAGCGCAACGGCACCGAAACTTCCGCGGCGCATGGCTCGCGCACCGCTATTGGCCTGATATCCCAGCTTCTCGGCGATCTCCATGACGCGCGACTGGGTGGTTTTGGAATGCAGGTGCGCGCGGCCTCCTAGTATGGCAGAAACAGTGGACATGGAATATCCGGTTCCCTTGGCGATATGTTTTAGCGCGACTGTCATGGCATCCTTTCATAGTGCTTGTTCATTATCTTTCGTAACGTTACGATAATATAGAGAAAGACATTGTCAAGCCTAAATAGATACAAAATACAGGAAAATATTAAATTATTGACAGAATTTCATATTCGCAACGTTACTACTAGATTTGCTTGGCGGAAGTCCTTCCGCACAAGTAAATCTATAAGTTTCCACAATTCTGCGAATTGTGGAAACGCCATCTTAACAGCAGAATTCCATGCAGGAAGAGTATTTTATCCATCATTTTTTCTTGAGCAGCTTGCGCCGCAACCAAATTTGAATTATGACGGCGAAGCCGTCCATGGAGTGCGCAGACAAAGTCTGCGCTAGTGGTGACTTTGTCACCGCACTCCCGGGAATGCTATCGCATTCGTAAGAAAAACGTGCATAAAAAACAAGAAAATGACGGATAGTATTACAAAGATGTCACGAGATGAAAATGAGGCAGGCCTTTATATGTCCATTTATACGCTTTTGACATGGTCCTGTTGAAATAATCGATGAACATTCCCATCTTCTCGCCGAGATCCTTTGCCGAGGGGGAATTCCCTCTTTAAGTACTTTCCTGGCCAGAACTCCAAACCATATCTCCACCTGATTTAGCCAGCTGCAATCTTTGACAGATACTCTCGTGCGGAAGGACTTCCGCACGAGAGTATCTAGTCGAATGATTAACCCGCCAAAGAGACCTTTCTAAAGGATAATAGGAAGTTTCACTATCGTAGTGGATTCTGGACTGTCCTTCCGGAAAGGCAGCTGGAAGAACTACCGAACCATTCATTCCGTCCAATAAACCTCACCCATACTTGTGAGAGTATATTTCATCGAAGATCTTTTCTTCGATTCGACATGTATGTCCGGATAAAGCACGTTCGTGGTCTTCATCCCGTTATGGAGATATCTCCACTGCGCCATTATATGCTCCCAGTTGTTCGTATCTAGCGCAGGATCTCCCTGGGCCACATGCTGGACTCCGTCCATGAGCATGATTATACTTGAGAAGTTGACGTTGGCCTGTTTAGCCATGTTCTCCAGCTCCGTATGTTTTTTTACGATGAATTGCGGCTGTCCGGTCCAGGCATCGCCCACCTTGGGCCATTCAAACCATCCGAAGGTGCTGCGGTTGTATCCGTAATTGCAGCTTGCGCCGTCTGGGGAAGTACCTCTCTTGACGTAGACCGCCCCCTCCTTGTCTGCGTTCGCAACCCTTGATCTGGTACCCGGATTACCGTTCCACCCTTTCCCTTCGTTAAGCACCGGGCAGTTGAATACGGAATAACTTTTCGTGTAGGGTTCGAGCTTGTTGAACCATCTGTAGATCGGATGCGCATCCCATAACGGCCTCTCCTGCCATCCGGAATACGTCCCCGAGGGGAACTCGTCGTCGCAGGCGGTGTAATATTCGTTATTGTCCCCCTTGTACATTTCAAACGCCAGCCCCACCTGCTTCTGTGTCGCAAGGCAGATTGCGGATTTCGCAAAATCCTTTGCGTTCTTGAGCGCCGGAAGAAGCAGCGCGGCAAGTATTGCTATTATGGCTATGACCACCAGCAGCTCGATAAGCGTAAAAATATTATTCCCCCAACGGATACCGCAATGGCCTGTCGTTTTCCTCATACGCATATCCTCCGTGAATTTAATTTCCCCAAACCTGGAATAATCTTCTCTTGATACGTATAAACTATTTCCAAATCAAATATATTCTTGTCATAAACAGGCAAAGACTGTGCAATTTCGGTCATTAACATTCCTCCATGAAATGCCATCTTTCTTTAAAACAGCGTATTGCTTGCGTTCCGCCCGAGGATCTCCTTGCTGGGCAGCCATTCCGCATGTCCGTCGCAATACAGGAAGTTGGCGCCATTGCGGTGGCGCAGCCAGTCCAACGCATAACAGGTCGGAGCCGGTTGCGTAAACTCCCAGGCGCTCCCGAGCATCCAAGCCCGTCCGTCTGCAACAAGCAGTTCGGTCGCAGGCTGGCGGATGAGGGGGGTGTATGGAAAAGTGGCGATACGCTGCTCCCATGCACCATACTTGTCGGCAGGCGGAACGAAATTGCTCATTCCCAGTCCCGCACCCATCTTGTCGACCACGATCGTCACTCCCCTGGAATCGTCATACATCGGACAGACAAAAACCGTCGAAGGATTGAATTTTGCAGGAACCACGCCGATTTTCCAGTCCTTGCACCCGGCATAGGGGCCGAGGAAGACGTTCCACCACGCAGGCCATGGATAACAATCGAATCCAAAGACATATCCATAGGGCGCGTAATACTGCGGATTCGGAGCCGGATAGTATGAATTATGGTCTGAGGCGTAGATTTCGAATGCTATGCCGATCTGCTTCTCGTTTCCGGCGCATACTATCATCTTTGCCTGATCCTTGGCGGTCTTCAATGCCGGCAACAGCAGTGCCATGAGTATTGCGATGATCGCAATTACTACCAACAGTTCGATCAAGGTAAAGACAGGTTTTACATGCAGCCGCGGACAAATTCTGACAGTGACATTCATACCTCTCCCCCAATAAGTATTTATATCGTTTTGAAATCTATATCGGATATTTCAATTGTCCAACAGGATGAACTTCCTGAAAATGAACGGATATTTCACTTCTCCAATTCCGTTCGTCAGACCGAGCCAGAAGTTCCGCCCGTTGCCGTCGTTGTTGTTCACGATGAAGTTGAACCCGAAAATGCGCCCTTTGGCCGGCCCAGTCATGCCGATCGCCTTCCATGGGATCGCAATCCGGTATTCAGTTGTCCTGTCCTTTTTCACAATCGAGATCTTCGCGTCCCTGACATCGTTTCCGACTTCTCCCTTTTGCGCCGAATAGGTCGTTGCGATCCTCGCACCCTTCGGAGAAAGCCATGCGATGAATTCAGAATCGTCATCGTTGAACTGGAATACATTCTCTTCTGCATTGCCGAGCGTATCGAACGCCAGCTGGATGGAATCGCCGTTCCATGCCTGGTAGCTGTCCGACTTCTGGAAGAAGACCTTGTCCACCACGTCCGCGCTGAAATAGAAGTATTCCGTGTCCCAGGCGCAGTTGAAGACGCAGCTCAGATCTTCCGGAGACTTCCAGGCGATGCCGGGATCCGGAGGATAAATGTATTTCCTTTCGTCCAGTGCAATCGCATTCCTCATCTTCAATATCTCCTGGAATCCCTCTCCACCGGAACTGATCTTGAGACATGGATTCAGCTCCAGCTTCAGCTCCTTTGAAACCTTGCCTGAAGATGTCGAACACTCAATCAAGTATCTCCATCCGGCCTTGACATCTTCATCAGGAACCTTGAATGAAAACGCCTTGACGCCGTCGGCAGGAAGGACCAGCGGAATTTTTCCAGGCTCAATTCCAGCGATCCTTTCCCTGGGATAAACTTCCACCTTCTGCTCCCTCGGATAATTGTTCTTCGCGGTTCCGCTGATAATTCCGGCTTCGCTCATGGACAAGGCAAGGGAAACCGGCTCCATGTTGATAGATGCATTGGAGATGACTTCACACGTCTTTTCCGTGCCGAGGCCTTTTACAATAAGGAAAAGAGGGCTTCCGGACAGAGGGATGGCAAGTCTTCCTTCTTTGCGGACTTCGCGGACTACGTTCCCGAAAATGTCGATGATTTTCGTGGATCCTTCCATAAAATCCAATGCCATCTCATTCGTACTCCCCTGATATTTCCACATCGCCACAATCACGCTTCCGTCAGATTTTTCAAAAGCATATGCCTGGACATCGTTCTGGAAAAGGACCTTCACAGGTTTCGTCATGCAGAGGATCCTTGCGATATTCGCATAGTATACGGCAGCAGGAAGCGGTTCAAATTCGCTTCGCCAGAGGCCATACTGGTAGAACTGCTTCTCATAACAGCCCTGGGCCTTGAACCAGAAGAGATGCTCGACCTCTGGAACGGATTTACAGATGATCATCGTCCTGGCGACATAGTCGGAATATTTCCGCATATATTCGCTTTGATAGGATTCCCTGTCATCTATCGCCCAGCCCAGCTCGTCAACCCACAGTCGCTGGCCCTTCCCGTATTTCTTCAATGTATCGACGAATCCAAGAATCTTCTTCCGGAGATAAGTTTCAGGCGCTATGCTGGTGCTGTTCGGTCCGATCTCGCGTGTCCCGGTATAAGGATGGATCGTCATGATGTCAAAGGATCCTGCGCATCTCTGCAGGGCCATCTCGCAGAAGTTCCCCTCCATACCGGAATTGCTGATGGCAAGGACTGCCGCCTCGGGATCCGCCTGCTTTATCGCAGGTCCTGCCGAGTTCACGACATCGGCATAATATTCGGCGGCCTCCTTCAAAGGCAGATTGAACTTCCTTACAAAGTCAAGATCCGGCTCGTTTTCGATCTCCCAGTATTTGACCTTGCCCTTCATCTTTTCGACATATCTCCTGCAGAAGGAACTGTAGTCCCCTATGTCCTTGAGCTTTCCATCTTCGCCGATGGCCCATTTCGGACAGTCCTGCGCCTTGATACAGTCCATCACCGAGAAACCATATTTCATATAATGATCATAATAATCGTCAGGAAGCGACAAGACGCCTTTTTCCCTTTCCCCCCACTTCCACGTGGTGAAATGCCTTATCCATTTGACCCCTATCCTCGGAAGAGCTTCAAGTGTTACACTTCCCGCATGAATTCCAAAGAACGAATCCGGACTGTTCTCCTCCGGGAGAGGACGCGGAACGATACCGAATGGCACCTGTCGTTTCGCGATAGCCTTGCCGTCTTTTCCGGAAAGAGCCACTGTGCTGACAAAATATCCTAGCGTCATCTTTTCCATGGCAGGGATTTTCTTCCTGAACGGACTGTCCGTCTCGATGGAGATCTTCTCTTTTTTTGTGAATATTGTCCTGCCGGAATAATCAACGGTATCAAATGATACTTCGAGATCCTGTTTTTCAGCCCAGTTGCTGAGGACGCCTATTTCAAGCTGTGGCGCGCCTTCGTCTATGAAGACAATGTTGCCGGGAGCATCCGTGTTCCCAAGGCCAAGGGAGATTTTTTCCGGACGTGAATATTCTCCTGCCTTCCTGCCCTTCTCCAACTGTACCGCGTCCAGCCACACCTTCGCATCGGATAGCAATACCAGATCCAGATAGAAATCCTGAACCTTGTCCTGTTTAGGTATCTCGATTATATACCTCTGCCATTCTTCGTTCAGCGTAAAGTTCTTAAAGAGGAACGTCTGGTAATATAGGTTGTTGAGGCCGACATTGATTTTAGTTCCGGAAGCAGATGCCTTCGCATAAAAGGAAAATACATATTCCTGATCCTTCTCAAGAAGATTGTAGTACAGGCGGGTTCGGCAGTTCCTCTCTAGCGTACCATCAAGCTCAAGGGAATATTTTCCGTCATATGCAGTGGTACTGACGCTCCTGCATCCGAACCAGCTTTCATTTCCCGTCTCGAATGAGCTGTCCCCGGGGAAGAGGTTTGCAGAGGCTGATTCCGATGAGGTCTTTTGAGCTGCACTATTTCCATTCATGTCGTTTTCTCCATATGCATGGTTGAAGGCGATGCTTATGATTGCACAGGCGAAGATCAAACCGAGCGCATTCTGCCTTTTCATCATAAAGGCTCACTTTCCTATTGCATCTAAATTATTGATTGACATGCATAATAATCGCCTAATTAATAATAAATGCAACTAAATTTGATATTTAAATTGTAATATTTGTTTTCATGACCTAAGGTTTAGGTCATGAAAACAAATATGACACACAGGGAACGGGTAAGAGTGGCGCTTGAACACCGGGAGACCGACAGGATCCCTATCGCCATGGTCTGTTCCGGATTAAACGCACCTGTCCGCAAGGCCTTCGAAGAATATCTTCGGAAAAACCGCGGTATCGGTGCCGATGAATATTTCGAACCGCTGATCGACATCCGGAATGTCGAACCTGCATACATCGGCCCTGCCCTGCCAGCCGGAACCGACATATGGGGAGTGCGCAAAAGGTCCGTAAGCTACGGGGAAGGTGCATACGACGAGATCGAACATTATCCCCTTGGAAAGGCTAAGAACATCGGAGATGTGGTCGCCTATAAGTGGCCATCCCCCGACATGTTCGACTACGGAGCTTTGCACGGCAGAATCCGCGAACTTCGCAAAAAAGGCGACTTCTGCCTGATGGCCCACAACGGAAACCCCTTTGAAAGCTCCTGGTATCTCCGCGGCTTTGAACAGGCTTTGATGGACATGGTCCTGGCACCGGAGATCATGCAGGCCATTCTTGAGAAAGTCACCACTTTCTATATTTCCTATTTCAAACGGATTCTGGAGGCTGCTGACGGAGAAATAGATCTTGTATTCACGGCGGACGATATCGGTTCGCAGGAAAGCCTTCTCTTCTCCCTGGAAATGTGGGAGGAGCATATCAAGCCCTGGCATTCGAAGTTGAACAGGGCGATCCATGAATATGGCGCGAAGGTCATCTATCATTCCGACGGAGCGGTGACAGAGGCGGTTCCTGGCCTGATCGACATGGGTATTGATGTCCTGCAGGCGCTCCAGTTCGATGCAAGGGACATGGATCCGGAATTTTTGAAGAACACCTACGGAGACAGGCTCTGCTTCGAAGGCGGAGTAAGCGTGCAGTCGACACTTCCGTTCGGAACTCCTGAAAAGGTGAGGACCGAAGTTTTGGAACGGATTCGCATCCTCGGAAAAAACGGCGGATACATCCTCGGCCCATCACATCTAATACAGGCGGGAACTCCCCCGGAAAACATAGCGGCGATGTTCGATACAGCAGCAGGAAACAAATTACTAATGAGTTCATAATTAGGTTTACGTTTTTCCCGAGGTAGGGACGGCTCGAGTTTATCCCGATCCTGAAAGGCATCGGGAAGCCGTCCGCGGCGCGTTGCGGAGAACGCGCCCTACCTTAAAACAAAATTCACCATATAAACTATTTGATGCACACATTAGTAAAAGGATTGATCAAATGACAACTAATTCCATCAGCAAGAAAAAGTCCCGGGAAATAATTGAAGGACAGGCGGACTCCCTCCCGTTCAGCCAGAACCCATCGGATCTTTTGAAATACCTTCAGGAACATCATCCCGTCATATGCTATATAAATACTGACAAGCGGATGAAGAAAGAAGACGTCCTGGAGCACATGCATGCGGACTTGTTCCAACTTACCTGCTATACCCAGGGCAGCGGGAAGTTCAATATTTTCGGCAGGAAGTATGACATTGAAAACAACGTCTTTTTCATCATGAATCCGAAAGAACTGCATCAGATCAGGCCGGAAGGGAAAGTCCCGCTCAGCGGAATCTCCTGCCGTTTCAGGATGCCTGGCTTTTCAGGAAAACTTCTTGCTCCTGCGGTAAAGGTCGAATCCAGGCAGATGCCGGAGGCGGAGATGCTCCTGAAAAAAGTCCTCGCCGAAGCAGTCATGCAGACCGATAAAAGCATGGTAATGGCTTCCTTCCTGCTCTCCGAACTCCTGATGCTGCTCGATGAAACCCATCAGAGCGGATTCAATGATTCCCTCTCGGAAGTCGTCAGGAATGGAATTCTTTTCATGAATGGAACATTCAGGAAGAACATAACCATAGACGATGTAGCCTCCCGTTCCGGAGTGACGACCAGCCATTTCTGCAGGACATTCAAGAAGGATATGGGGGGGATATCCCCCTTGTCATATTTAAGGAAGCTGCGCCTTGGATACGCCGCTGAGAGACTTTTCACCTCGAGGGACAAGATTTCCAGCATCGCCGCGAATTCAGGCTTCAAGAACGCGAAGAACCTGAACATGGCATTCCGTCAGGTCTATGGCATGAGCACACAGGAGTTCCGCAGGAAACGCTATGAAAATGTCCCGATAGGGATTTCACCGAACATCATTGAAAGGAAGATTTCCGATTCGTAAAATCATGAATATCCAATGATGAATTGGACATTTAAATTTAGGAGGGCTTTTGTTAAATATAGTCATCATAGGCGCCGGCCGCCATTCGACTGTGCATCACGGTCCGGCATGCAGGCATTTCAGAAAAAGATTGAAACTCGCCGCCGTCTGCGACCGCAATATCGCGGCTGCGCAGAAATATGCTGGAGCTTTCGGATTCAAATCCGTCTATACGGACTATCTGGAGATGATCCGCAAGGAAAAGCCCGATGCAGTAATCGCTGTAACTCCGGAAATAGCTACCAGGAAGATCATCGGAGACATCATTCCTTTTGGAATTCCAATCCTCATAGAAAAACCAATCGGAAATAACTTGAAGGAAGCGTCTGAACTTTGCAGGCTTGCAGCAAAACACCAATCAAGAGTCATGGTCTCTTTCAACCGCCGTTTCTCCCCGATGATCCGCCCTGCCCTGGAATGGCTGGAGGGAAATACAGGAAAGTCCGCTCCCCAGATGTTCAGGGCTTCCATCCAAAGACATGACCGTCATGACATGAATTTCCTTTCCGCAACCGCGATTCATCCTCTTGACATTATCGTGTCAGTCATGGGAATGCCGTCCAGGACGAATATTTTAAAATCACGTTCCACCTCCCCTGGAGAACCTGTCACAAAAGTGAACATGGAATTCCCAGATGGATCATTTGCAGAGCTCATGATCGCGCCTGACTGCGGAGTCGTGGGCGAAAACTATGAAATCATCGGTGACAAATACTGCGTGAGGGTGGATTATTTCAACTCCCTTGAAATCTGGCGTTCCGGAAAACTTGAACTGCAGAGCAAACTCAATCAATCATCGCCCCTGGAACTCAGGGAGGGGGCAATTGCGGAAATGGAATATTTTATAAATTGCCTTCAAGGAAAAGCACCTTTCAGCCCGCGCATACAGGACGGCCTGAACATGGCGATACTCGGGGAAAAGATCCAGAACGCGAAGTAGGACGGGCTTTCCAGCCCGTTCCTCAATAAGACAACAGGCTGAAAGCCTGTCTTAACATATAAGGAATAAAATGAAAAAGGATTTGCTTGATTGCGTAAGACATGGAAAACAATGGACAGGAACTCTTGATGAAGGACTCTATGAGATAATATACGGATTCGAGGCTCCGGATTTTGAAGCGGATTCGCTATACTTCGAATTCATGGGGCGGCGCACGGGACCTTGGGACTATGCGCCCTCATTCGCCAAAAACAGGGGCGAATGCCTGCTTCCACACGTGGAACTGGAAATCACATCGGCATTGAAACGGAAAAGCAGAGTATTCATTCCACGGAAGACCGAACTCGACAAAAAATACTTCAACGGCAGGATCGGCTTCTACCTCGACTCAAGGAAAACAGTCACACTAAAGCTCTCTTCATCTGTGAAAAACGCAAAATGGACAAATGTCAGGATCGAACGTTTCGCCGATTTCATGGCGGATTATACGGAGAAGGACTTCAAGGCTGGACAGAAATTCTGGCTTGACAAGACAAGGATTGACAGCATCAGGAGGAACTGGTCTTCTTCCGAATGGGCTGCATCATTGGACAAGACTCTAGACGACTGCGCAGGAGCCCCTCCCCCGAAAAACGTGGAGGAGGCAAAAGTCGTCAGCGGTACGACCTCACGGACCGGCAAGCGCTACGAGGACAGCGTCATCTTCCCCGGAAACTACATGTCAGCACTGTCACTCAGGCTTCTTGTCCGTCCTTCTGAGACGGATCTTGAGCAGCTGAAACGCTGGATTGACGCCTTTGCAGATCTGCCTTACTGGGGGTTCTCGGAGGATCCAGTCGGAGCAGACCATGACAATGATCTGACGGCGGATTTCAACATGCTGGGTCTTGCTGTCGCGCTCAGCTGGCACCGTGAAAAGCTGGGGAAGGAAAGAGCCGCGAGAATGGAGGAGAAGATCGCATATCAGGCGGAACAGATGCTGAAATGGATAATCCATTCGCGCAGTTCATGGCCGGGTGTCACGGCGCAGAACCATGCGTTCTTCGGAAATCAGACCCTCATACTCGCCGGCCTTCTGCTGCTGGGGCGGAACAAGAGGGCGATATTCTGGCTCAATGTTGGGATTGCCGCTTTCAAGAGGTTCATTGACGCCCTCCCTCCGGATGGTTCATACCACGAAGGCAACGGATATACTGCTTTCGGAATGGTCGGACTCATGCCTTCACTCATGCTGCTGCAGCAGTCCACCGGGGAAAAGTTCATCCCTGACGAATGGCTGGAAAAGCATTGGAGGTTCGTCGACACCTTGCTTCCCGAAAATACCGAGGAAGGATTCTCCACCGACGACGGCACCGGCCAGCCCGGATATCTGCCATCGCTGGCGATGTGGGATTACTGCCGCCATTCCGCAACTTCGGATGTCCGCAGGCTGACCGGCAGGATCCTGTACAAATTCTTCAAGTACAATCCGGATCATTTCAATTACCACTGCATTCTCGTGAACTTCCTGAACATGATATGGGCGCCGGAGCTCAACCCTTCCGATTTCAAGCCGGGCAAAGCTTCGGAATCCAGCAGCTCCTATTTCGACGACTGCGGCTATTTCGTAATGAACCTGGATCCAAAGGCCAAAACGTATTTCCTGACAGGTCCTCCGCAGGGCTACAAACTGTTCGAAAAGGACCAGCACACCTACAACTATGGGCATCACCATCCCGATGCAGGCAATATCCTTTTTAACTACGATGGCAAATGGACACTGGCGGATACTGGATACACCTGGTGCAAACTCAGCGGGGAGCACAACGTATTGCTTGTAGATGGACAGGGACAGCATAATGACGGACACGTCTGGATGGCCCCGCCTCCATTCGATATCAAACCGCCCCAACTGAAAATATTTAAAACCAAAGGCCTAGACAGGGCTGAAATCGATCTTGCGTGCTACTATCCGTCCTCTCTCGGGCTGAAAAGCTGGAAAAGGACTGTCTGCGGAATTCGCGGAAAGGGATTCGCCGTGATGGACGATGTCAAATGCAAGTCTGACAGGAGGCTTACGCTCTCCTGGGGTTCAGATTTTCCATGGAAAAAGATCACCAATGGAAGAATTCCTGCATTTGAGAACCGTTCAGGATGCAAGATCCTCTTCTATGGCAAAAAGGAAATAATTTCAATTGAGAAATGCATTCCGGTGAAGAAATATATTGAAGTCCTCAAGGACGGAAAACCATGGCATGCATTGCGCGTGAACACAGCGGAAAAATCAAAGGATCATCGTTTCGTCACGGTGTTCAGGCTTCCCGGAACGGATGCTGAATTCGACAGGAAGATTCTGGAGAAGCTAACGGAAAAGTAAATCCGAACAACGCCTCTCAGGCGGTTATTCCGGAGAGCCACTTTCGGACTTCTGCAGCCACAGATGGGATTTTTAAATGGCATATCTTTGTCCCGCTGTTTTTTCATATGCGGGACAAGGATATGTAAAAGCGGAAAGGCCTTAAGTCCGACACGCTGCTAAGGATTCCTCTGTCCCCACTGGCTGGTAAAGTAGCGGGCTACTCCTGTTTCTTCCTTGAGCCTGTTTCCATTGAATGAATCGGCATGCCCATCAACAAAGCACACATTCGCCCTTTCGTTATGCCTCATCATTACGGCATACCCTCCGGCTGGCCATGCAGCTGATACAGTGAAGAGATCCGTCTGCTGTTTGCTGCTGTCGCTTCCAGAGTCTGCAATCCAGGGGATTTTATCAGGCTTGGAGAGTTTCCTCAGGTTCCAGGCATGGCCTCCCCATACCCAGCCAGGCTGTTCGAAAAAGGCTTTTCCGGCCTCGCTCACATCTACGCCATTCACAGTTGTAAGCGTACCGAGAACCCCATAGGAACCCCAGGCGGCACCGCTGTCGCTTTCAAGTATCGCCTTGTAAGGAGGATAGTATGGGCAGCGGACAACTGTCCTGTTTGTGAGGTAGTCCGGACCAGAACTTCCAGTAAACGGATGACAGTTAGTCCAGCCAATGAAATAAATGCACCATGCCCATTCTCCACCCCACGGAACGTGCCTGAACTGGTATCCTGGAACATTGTCATTGAAATCGTCCGAATAATGCAAGTATGCCAACATCACCTGCTTCTGGTTGGAAAGGCAGTCTATGCCCTTTGCGGATTCACGTGCAGCCTTGAGAGCAGGAAGAAGCAGTGCGGCAAGTATGGCTATTATGGCAATCACTACCAGGAGTTCGATTAAAGTAAATGCATGCAAGCGGGAAATCCGCTGAGATTTTCCTGTAACCATAATGCCTCCCAAAAGGATCCGCCTATTACGAAAACCATCCCGACTTTATGACAACAGGGAACTATATCACAAAACTTCTTGTTTTGCAATCTGCCATGAATATGCCATCAAGAACAGTTCATCGTCATAAATTCTGCAAGGCAGAATTTATTTCCAGTCGAAGATCACGCCCATCGCGTTCTCGCGGTCCGTTTGCAGATAGGTGAAAGCTTTCTTGCAGTCCTCCGGCTTGAAGTGGTTCGTGATAAGATCGGAGACCTTCATCTCCTTGCGCGAAAGGTACTTCAGGAAAAGTTCGTACATCTCCTGTGAGGACCATCTGACAAACTGGTTCGGCATGGTCGGCGGATGGCAGTCGTGCGCCCCGACAATCCTGAGGCCGCGCGTGATCAGGTCCGGCGTCAATGTCTGGAGATTCGGCGCTCCTGGATCCCCAAGGAGCACCACCGTGCCGAAGTTGCGCGCAAGCGGCAAGGCAGTTGCGAAAACCGCAGGATGTCCGGTAACATCATACACGACGTCCGCCTTCCTTCCGCCAGTAAGTTTCTTGACTATCGGTTCAGCTTCCGCCGATGACATCTTCAGTATCTGCGTGGCACCATGCGCCTTCGCCATGTCAAGACGCTTTTGGGAGACATCTATCGCGATGATCTCGGAGGCCCCGAGAAGTTTCACGTATTGGACCACAAGCTGTCCGAGAAGACCTAGTCCGATGACAACCACATCGTCACCGAGTTTGTGTTCCGCGGCCCTGACACCGACCTGCACGATCTTACCGAGCCCCATCCAGACGGCTTCCTCATCTATGACATTGTCAGGAACTTTCACCGCCCTGTTGAGCGGAGTGCAGTCGCCTTCATCAGCCTTGGAGGTGTTTTTGCTCTCTACGGCGTCGGCGATGATGTGGCTTGAATGTCCGGAACGCGAGACGGCCCTGTCGCCATTCTTCCAGTCCTTGACATTCTTTCCGACTTCGATGACTTTCCCGACGTTGAGATATCCGGTATAGAACGGATATTTGACCCAGTTGTCCCAGTGCGTGCCCGGCGCGAAATTACGGCGGTAACAGGTGCTTTCTGTTCCGGTGCTGATCAGTGTTTTTACCGTTTCAATCAGGATCTGGTTGTCATTTATCTTCGGGAGTTCCTCTTCAATCAGTTCGACAGCCTCTTTGCCAGTGAAAATTATACTTTTCTTTTTCATGATAAATCCTTTTTCTTTTTGAAACTACTGTATTTCCACAAAGGATTTATTCTTGTCAAAAACAGGCAATAACTGTGCAGTTTCGGTCATATGAGGTATTTTCTGGCTTTCTTAATTGCATCCGTTCGTAGTTAAGCTCGCAAGAGCTGTTTCTTTCTTACTTCGATGAGATGACTGGTATTCCCTATTAAGCAATTGCAAAGAATCAAATCACCATATTCAGATGGTAGCCCTACTCCGTCCGGAACGGGCTGGCGGGCAGACCGTTCTTGTTGAAGAGATTGATCTCTGCATAGTTCGCCCAGCCGTAACGCACGGCCCTTGGAACTTTTATCTGGCTGCTGGAAACTTCGATAGTGTCTTTTTTGATCTCCGCCTTTGCATCGACAAAAACCTTGTCAGGCCCGCAGATCTTGAATCCTTTGAGGGATTTCCCCTTTGAAACCAGCCCTTTGCCGATATGATTGAACGAAAGGATTGCCTTGTCTCCATTGATCTGCATCTCATGGAACACAGGCCCGGAACACACAATCTTCTGTCCATACACTTTGCATCTTGCAATCAGGGCGAGACGTTCACCTATGGGCCTTTTATTTTCCGGATGGATGTCGGTCATGTCCCCCACGTCGATACTGACGGCCATGTATGCATTATAAATCTTCTTTGTCGCAAACAGTTGCTGCTCCCTGAGGACTGCCCAGTCTTCATTGTCGGGTTTTCCATCGCAACCATAAGTGGTTATCTGGGTGAAGAGGAAAGGCAGATCAGGATTTTTCCAGTCGTCACGCCAGTTCTGTATCATTTTGGCGAAAAGCTTTTCATACAGGGACGCCTTTTCGACGTCGCTCTCACCCTGATAGAAGATGACACCTTTCACTGCGTATGGAGCAATCTTTTCGACCATCGTATGGTAAAGACCGGAAGGCGTCTGGAAATTCTTCGGTCCGGCTGGAGGCGGCCAAGGATATGGACCAAGCAGCTTGTCGAGTTCCGCGCCGGAAATGTTCTCCTTCACCGCCTTTTCCTTCATCTTCACAAATTTGTCAACAGCACTGTCATATGCGCTACGGTCCTTCTCGTACTTCTCCATGTCAAGATTGGAAACCAGCGCCTGGTATTCATCCAGATAGATCTTGATATCCTTGTCCGAGGAAAGATATTTCTCGCTCATCCATGACGATGCGGAAGTCCCGCCCCAGCTACAGCTGACTATCCCGACCGGGACCTTCAGCGCCTTCTTGATCTTCACAGCGAAGTGGTAGGCGACCGCTGGATAGGCTCCCGCATTCTTCGGGGTGCACACCTTCCATTCGGGCTTTGCGAAATACGCAGCAGGATTCTCAAGGTCTGCGCCCACGTAAGGGATCCTCGGCACCTGGTAGCATCGTATCTCCAAGTGATCCGCCTTGGAAACAACCTTTTTAGCATCCATCGAATCCGCAAGAGCGAACTGCATGTTCGACTGTCCGCCCGCTATCCAGACTTCGCCCACGAGGATATTTGTGATTTGCTGATATTGGGATTGGGAGATTGTAGGATTTGGAGCTGATGAAGAAATTATCATTTTGCGAGGTTCGCAGCTTGCTGGCATCGGATCGAGGTGAGTCAGCCATTTTGAATCCTTCCCGGTGACAGCGGATCTATTCTGTCCTGCAAAGTCGACGGAGATCTCCTCTCCGGGTTCGGCGGTCCCCCATATTGGAATTTTGACATTCCTCTGGAGGACCATGTTGTCGGAAAATATGCTGGCTAAAGAAAATTTGCTGTTCATATCAATCACTTCAGAGAATATTTATTACGGAATAAAACCCCGTTGGAGTACAAACTTTAGTTTGTCTTAGCATTCAGAAGTCTATGCAAGCTGAAGCTTGTACTCCAACATGGACAATCAGTTCAAGAATGCGGGGAAATATATCCTGAACTTCTGTTTTTCCTAATCAAAAACAGGTAAAGATCATGCGGATCAGGACAAGGTAATTTGGATAGCACAAATGCATTCGATTAAGAAGGGATACCCGCACCGGCGAGCGGGGGGTTGAGTCTGCAGCCGGCACGAGTATCCCTAAATTGTAAAAAAGCTGTCAGTGTTCAGGTGTCAGTTCTGGAATCCGGAAAATCTCAAGACCTTAACACATTTTCTCCCTTAACACTGACACCCGACACCTTTATCCCATTCCTTTTCCGCACTCATGGAAGCGGATCAAATCCTTTCTTTTCCTTGTCGATCAGAAGCTGGTCGAAGCCGTACGAGTTCGTCGTTCCAGCATCGACTGTCTTTTCATTGACCTCCTTCATCTCCTTCGCGATGTTTTCAGGAACCGGCATGTTCGGAGTTGCCGGCACGCACTCGACGACCGCGACAAGCTGCGACTTCTTTGTTGTCTCGGATTCGCTGCCGAGAAGCCAGCCGAGTCCGGGTATGTCTCCAAGCCACGGAACCTTGTTTACGCTCCTTACCAGGGCCTTCTTCTCAAGCCCGCCGATGACGAACTTGGTTCCGCCGTTGTCAACCATGACCTGGGTGTTGAGCTCGCTCTTCGAGATCCTCGGGGAGCCGTCGCTCCTGAACCCGATCAGGTTGTTGTTGACCAGCGCGATGTCCAGGGTCGTAGCCTTCTCACAGACCACGGGCTTGATCCTCATGTTGAACCCATAGCTGTTGATGGCGGTATCAGTCTTCCTGTTCTTGTACGCGGTGAAGTTCTGATCGAGCTGCCAGTTGCTGACAGGCACCCATGCGTATGAGGACACTACGTTGTTACCGCCAGCCGCATCGACCCCTACAGTAGTCGCCGTGCAAATTTGCAGGCTTGCGCTCAGGCAGTTGTTCACCTTCGTTCCGATATTCTGTCCGCCCTTGCCAACGAAAAAGGTTCCGGATCCTGTAGTGGAATCAATTTCGACCGTGTAATAGTAGCGGTATCCGTCGAAGCTGCGTGACAGCATGAAGTTTCCGAAGAACGCCGTGTTCAGGGTTATTGTATTGCCCTGCCTGTCCGTGGCGGAGAACATGTACTGCGTATCTACGGCTGCTGCTGGCAAGGTCCCGTCGACATTCACGGTCTGGCCGGTCAGCTTGATGTAGTCGAACATGTTGACGTCGGGAATCTTCTCCCCGGCCTGGTAGTTCGTCAGGCCCGTCCTGCATTCGACATATCCTTCCTGGGCGTTCATTATCGCCATGTCGCCGGAGGTTATGACGTGCGCCTTGGACTTCGACACGAGGAAGTCAAGATACTTGGTGTTCCACTTCGGATTGAACTTGATATACTTGACGTGCTGCTTGCCGATATCAGGCGTGGCCACTATGTTGTTCACGAAATCCCACTGGTAGCCTGTCCTGTTCGCAAGCGAGAACAGATCTGATCCCGGACCGTTCTTCCAGGCCTGGAAGTCCACACCGATCTGGCCGTCGTTCTCCGCGTCGATCTCATAGATCGTGTATTTCAATGCGACTTCCGTCGTCGGCGTGTCGTACTGCTTGATCATGTCGTTGATCGTCTTCACCTGGTACTTGGGCACGTTGAACAGGAGGGCGTTGAGGTTCTTGTCGACTCCCACCTTGTCCCTGCCGCCTTCGAGCTCGGACGGATCGTCGGGACGGTTCAGTCCGACATTCCTCAGCACGGTATACAGCCAGTTGGCGTCGCAGTATTTCGGAAAATAGGCATAGTACGCATTTCCCGGAGTGGACTTGATCTTCGGCTGGTCAAGCATCGCCACCATGTCGTCGAAGCCCATTCCATTGGCCTGCTTCCCGAACCTGTAGTCCTCGGCGGAAACTATCAGCGCGCCAGTGCCGTCGTTGTACTTGATGCACTCAACCTTGGTTATGTTCGTCTTGATATCGCCGTTGGACTGCCTCTCAAAGTCCTCCGCGATCCTCTTCGCCTTCACCGCCTCGCGGAAATACGGACGCAGCTCGTAGGGATCCGCATTCTTGAGGACATACACCTTCGTGATTATATTCGGATCATTGTTCGCCGATATCAGATGCACCTGCTTGGTGTCATCCTTGACCTGCACCCAGAGCTGGGTCTGGATCTGGCTGCCTTTCGGGGCGGCCTCCGGCGTAGGCCCGAAGTTCGAATCTGCGAACGTCGCAAGCGGCAGAAGCGCAGCCGTGCCGATCATCGCCTTATATAAGTTCTCTCTTCCTTTTTTCATTGTAGTTCCTCCTTGTTTGAAAAGTTATTTCTTGTCATCTTCTTTTACAGCTTCGGCAGGCTTGGATTCCACATCCTTCTTTTCGGCCCCGGGCTTATCTCCCTCCCTGAGCATCTCGCCGGCAGTCACGATCCTGCCCGCCCATTCCGAGAGCGAAGATTCAGGCCTCACGGCCTCCGCCTTTACCGTCACATAGACCTTCGATGTGCTCTTCGACACGTTCGTGGAGCCGAATATGTATTTCAATACCGGTATATCGCTCAGCAATGGTATGCCGTTCTCCTGCTTCACCTCCTGCACCTTCGTGTATGACGCCAGGAGCTTCTCTCCGCCTGCGTCCAACGTTGTCCATGAATAGAACTGCGAGGAGTTCTGGATCGGGGTTCCGTTGCTTACCTTCTCGACGGTGTCCATGATGTTCAGGTACCATCCGAATTCCAGCGCCGCCGCCTTGTCCCCCTTGTCATTGAAATTAATGACAGGCAGCCTGATGTAGAAGAGGAAATCCGCATCGGCCGTATCCACGCTCGTGTTCTGGTCCGAGCTCTTCTGTATGTTCTGGTAGCTGGGCGTAAACCTCAGCTTATATTTTGCGCCGTCGAAGTTGCCTATGCCGGGATCCGGTGACGTGAAGTCGTTCACGACCGTCAGCGATCCGGACGTCGCTATCCTCGCCTTTCCTTTCTGCGCGAGCAGCTTGATGAAGGTCATGTCGATGTTCGGCGCTACCAGGAATCCGGCCCAGGAATGCGATGCCATATTCGACACGTTCAGCATGTTCGACCAGCTGCTGTTCTGCGACATGAACTTGGAGCTCAGGAAGTCATATCCGGCGTTGAATATGTTCGCTCCCGGACCGTTCTTCCAGGCGACGTAGTCGATGCCCAGCTCAGTCAGGTCGTCGTCCGTCACCTCGTAGACGTTCAAGGTCAGCTGCACCTGCGGCACGGGCCTGTCGAACGCCTTGAACCATTCCAGCGACGTGTTTCCATAGGAGCTGGAATCCTTCCAGTAGAACATGCTGGTCGATGCATCGAAATAATATTCCCCGTCGCCGTTCGTGATCGTCCTGCCGATCACCTCCATCTCGGAGGAGGCGCGGTATTTCGGACAGTAGACGAACCTGTATATTCCGGTCCCTTCGACCGTTGAATTGTTCTCGTCCACTTTCCCCGCCCTGTCAAGCTTCGCGACCATGTCGTCGACGAATGGCACCATCGCCGTCGGCATGTTGACCGCTATGAACTCCTTTCCGCCTTCCGGGAAGGACAGCCTGTCGACGCTGGACTGGTTGTAGTATCTCTTGACGGCGCCCTGGATGAAGGGCGTGAGATCCGCAGCCTTGATGCTCTTGAGCTCGTAGACCTTTGAGGACATATAGGTCTGATCCCTGTCCTCGATGACCTTTATCTGCCTCTGCTCCTGTGCGCAGAGCAGATAGGATGCCGCAAAAAAATATGCGAACATCATCACCGCCGCGATTTTCCATTTTCCTGTTTTCATATTGCCTCCTTTGTTTTAAAAACGTTTGTCCCTTTAGCAATGGCCGTGCCATCCCGGAATCGATATCTGCAAATCTTTGATGACAAACAAGATATAATTATTACAATAAAGTACGCATCTATTCTTATTATTACATTTTTGTTATTATTGACCCTGCCTGTACACATATTTGTAATTACTTAAAACAAGACATCCTGTCAGTATTTCCTTTAGGATCTCCCGCTGGTAATCAAGCCGTTTTTGGCTGTGATTTCCAGATAATTCCGACACGCAATAATGCGTTGACTACAGGCAGGCAGTTCTCATATTTGTATCATGCATATAACTTATCCTTACCATCACGCATTTTACTCGATATTTATAATTACTTGTCCTCCATGCTTTTAACCGCTGCCAGAAACCACTTGGCATGATGACTGCTATTACCCGTTTCAAATTTCAAAGAAATCGAAACTTGAAACCAAATAGAGAGGAAGCGAAAATGAAAAAGAGGAAACTGATCATCGGAATGCCTCTGCTTGCCGCGTTGCTCATGACCGGCATTGCATGGGCAGAGGAGGCTCCGCCGGCATTCCCACTGGGCGCCGCCGCTACAAATAAACCTGCTGCACCAGCCGTCACTGTGGCTACCCCGGCAGTGACAACAGCACTGGCCGTCCCCTCGGCCCCAGCTACAGCGACAACTGAAGCCACAGCTGCTCCGGCTGCGCCGGCTGCAAGTGTTGCTGCCGCACCGGCCGCTGCAGCAGTTGCTCCGGTTATCGCTGCGGCCCCCGCAATCAACGCCGGCGACACCGCCTGGCTCCTCGCAAGCGCAGCACTCGTCATGCTGATGACGCCCGGACTCGCCTTCTTCTACGGAGGACTCGTCAGAAGGAAGAACGTACTTTCCGTGCTGATGCAGTGCATGATCATCCTCTGCCTGGTGACCCTGCAGTGGGTGATTATTGGCTACAGCTTGTCATTCGGACCCGATATAAAAGGTTTCATCGGCGATCTGTCCTGGATTGGACTGAAGGGTGTCGGCCTTGAACCTCATGCGGTATATGGCACGACCGTTCCGCATCAGGCCTTCATGATCTTCCAGGCCATGTTTGCGGTGATCACGCCCGCACTCATCATCGGCGCGTTTGCGGAACGCATAAGATTCGTACCGTTCTGCATATTCACCTTGCTGTGGACAACCATAGTATATGATCCGGTCTGCCACTGGGTGTGGGCCGACAAGGGACTTCTCGGAACCTTCGGAGGAATGGGAGCCCTTGACTTCGCAGGCGGAACCGTCGTACACATCAACGCTGGAATGGCGGCGCTCGCGGCCGCGCTCTTCCTCGGAAAAAGAATGGGGTATCCGGACAAGATGTCCCCTCCCCACAACCTTCCATTTGCAGTCCTCGGCGCCGGACTCCTCTGGTTCGGATGGTTCGGTTTCAATGCCGGAAGCGCACTTGCCGCGAACGGACTTGCCGCAAGCGCATTCGTCGTGACGCATGTTGCGACAGCGGCTGCAGGACTCGCATGGGCAATAATGGATCTCGTATTCAACAAGCGTTCAACTGTCCTGGGCGTAATCACAGGAGCAGTAGCCGGACTTGTGGCGATCACGCCGGCATCCGGATTCGTCACTCCGATGGGAGCGATAGTCATCGGCCTCGGTTCTGGCGTGATATGCTATATTTCCGTCAGCTTCTGCAAGGCGAAGTTCGGGTATGACGATTCACTCGACGCATTCGGAGTCCACGGAATCGGCGGAATCTGGGGCGCGATAGCCACGGGACTCTTTGCTTCAACCGCAATAAATTCAGCAGGGGCAAACGGGCTCTTCTACGGAAATCCCGGACAGCTGATGATACAGCTCAAGGCCGTCGCCATCACCATGGTGTATGCCTTCGTGGTCAGCTATGCCCTGTTCTGGATCGTCGACAAGCTTTTCGGACTCAGGACCGGCGAACATGAGGAACGCGTCGGACTCGATCTCACCGAACATCGTGAAGCAGCCTACACAACATTAGAATAGAGGAGGTGGAATATGAAATATATAATTGCAGTGATACAGCCGGACAGGATGGACGACGTCCTGCAGAAGCTCGAGGAGAAGGAGATTCATCTTGTGACAGTCACTTCCGTGATGGGGAGAGGCCGACAGAAGGGAGTCGCGACCGTCTACAGGAGCCACAAGGAGGCCGGCAGCCTCCTCAAGAAGATCAAGCTCGAGATCGCCGTCAATGAAGCATTCGTCAAGCCTGTAGTCGACGCGATAATCGCACGACCTCGCACAGGCGAGGTCGGCGATGGAAAAATCTTCGTGTTGGACCTCGAGGAATGCACGAGGATCAGGACGGGCGAGACCGGAGGCGTCGCCATAGGATAATTTTCACTGGGATCTGCCCCGATGCCGGGGCCAGCCAGTGAAAATTATAATTACAGCCGGGACGGCTGTGCTACTTTCCAGATAATTTAAAGCAAAAAAAGGGACGGCTGGACACCGTCCCTTTTTTTATCGTTCTCAATAGAGGCAATTTTGAAATTGCCTCTATATTACGACCATTGTTCTTCCAATATTACATCAGATGATAATTACTTCATGAAAGCCATAGCAAGAGTGTGACCCAGTTCTCTTGGAACTGGCTCGGGAAGAAGGCTGGCGAATGCGGCTTGAAACGGTTCCGGATTGTCAATTCCGATTCAGTGCATTATCTTACCGGAAAATGTCAGTGAAATCATTGAGTTTATTAACTTGATATTCTATTGCATAAATACTTAATATAAGATGCAGATATGACAATACTCAGCCTAATTATGAGTGTGTATTATAATAAATATGGTGCCAGACCCGAATGGCCCGGAGTGCCAGACCCGAATGGCCCGGACCCGAATGGCCCGGCAGTACATATGGTCTTTTGAACTATGTAATTGGCTAATAAACGGTGATACAAGATGAAAATCGTAGATACCTATCCCGAAATATTGATATTATCAGACAGTATGAAAAATGGTTTCAATATGTCCATATGGGAATGTTATGCTGCTCAGATATCCAAATTGCTGCCCCAAAAACTATTGAATGACAGCTGTTCATATAATTTCAATCAAGAGGTACTTCCTATCGTACAGCAGGCATTGAACAATACAAACAAGCTGGAGGAAACGCACAACTCTTTCCTTTCCGCTACACAAACCCTGCAACAACGGTTCACGGGTGTATTTGGAACTGATTTACAGGCGGATATTATTTTATATTTAGGGTTGTGCAATGGTGCTGGTTGGGCGACAACGCTTGATGGTAAAAAAGCGGTTCTTCTTGGTGTGGAAAAAATTATTGAGCTTGATTGGTGCAATGAAAAAAGAATGGCTTCGCTCATATATCATGAACTCGGTCATTTATGGCATGACATGGCTGGAACACCGCATCCCGGACTGACAAAACAAGGCGAAAAGTCCATCTGGCAACTTTTTCGTGAAGGTATTGCTATGTATTGCGAGCAACTTCTGTGCGGTGATTTTTCATACTATCATCAGGACATCAATGGATGGCGTAACTGGTGTGAGTCAAATAAAATTGTACTGTCTAATGAATACCTTCGCCGTGTTGACGCGGGTGAAAGTACGCAAGACTTTTTTGGAGATTGGTGCAGTGTTTTGGGGCATTCGGATGTTGGATATTATCTCGGTTGTGAGTTTGTCAAATGGCTTGTAAAAAAATATTCGTTGATTGCGCTTGCTAATATGGGTATTGATGTTGTTTCAATCGAATTGCATAAATTCTTAAAATAACGCCAAGTTGAAGAGCGGGGGGTACTCTTGCTATTGACTCCGCTGAAAAAAGGCGCTCAGGAAATCACTTCCACCGCTCATCAGCAGGTTTGATACGCGTTAAGCTTTTCTGATGAGAGGGGAGGACGGTGCCATGCCAATGCCGTTAACGTAGGCGCAACAACTTAATAATACAGGGTTTATATTGTTTTTATCTTTACGCATGGAGTGCGTTAGGTAATAAAGCCTATGGTTTCAACCATAGGTATTGGATCCCAAAATTTGTTTTGCCCTGAAGGGGCAGAGTATATTCCGTCCCTACAGGACGAATCATCTTTTATACGAAATCTGTGGCTGAAGCCACAGGCTATATTACTCAATCCCTTCAGGATTCGTCATCAGAATATAACATGCAAGACATTAACGTGTTATATCTTAAGTTAACGGCATTGGCATGGCACTGGTTTACCTCAGAATGATACCGGTTTACCTGGAGACCGGCGCTCCTATTGGAAATCGAAGAACGCGCAAACATGCGCTACTACAAGCGAAATCCACTCCTGATTGAGTTTATTTCCAAACCCGCTGGTCTCTTGAAAACATTCGACGTGATTTATACGCCGCAGGCGTACGGCGAACTGTACATCAAGAAAGTAATTCGGTCATTTGTAGCAGGTACATGCTTTAGCTTGTACCAGGAAATTGAAGAATGGTACAGGCTGAAGTCCGTACCTACTTACAATTCAATTCTTCCAAGCAGTCTCAGCAGGCCGTCGAGGATTGTCGCCGGATGCGGAGGACATCCGGGGATATAGAGATCGACTGGAAGAATATTGTCGGCGCCGTTATTCACTTCCGGATGGTCCTTGAAGATCCCGCCTGAGATCGCGCATGCCCCGGCGACAATTACGAGTTTCGGCTCGGGTATGGCGTCATAGGTCTTTTTCAGGGCGAGCAGCATGTTCTGAGGGACGGCACCCGTGATGAAAAGTCCGTCGGCATGTCGCGGTGAAGCAACGAACTGGATCCCGAATCTCCCAAGATCCCAGGCAAGTGTGTTGAGGACGTTAGTGTCGGCCTCGCAGGCGTTGCATCCGCCGGCGCTCACCTCGCGCAGCTTCAGTGAATGTCCGAAGATTGCTTTTGATTTGTCTTCGAGCGCCTTTGCGAGCTTCAAGGTCTTTCCTGAAAGTTTCAGGTCGGCCCTGTTGTTCACCGACATCGCATAATGCCTGGAGAACGTGATGCCTCCGGAAGGACATGCCCTGGCGCAGTCACCGCAGAAAATACAGATGCCGAGATCGATTGTAATGCCTTTATCGGTCTTTGAGATACAGGAGAGAGGGCATGACTTGACGCAGTTCCTGCAGTCGGATTCCCCGCATTTCTTCTTTTCGATTATCGGGACTCCGAGATAGCGTTCAGGCAGTTTCATTTCCTTGCTCGGGAATGGAGCCGTCCGGTAGCCTTGTTTTATTCTTGCTCTGATTTCATTCAACATAAATAAATTTTCTCCGAAAATTTATAAGTCATGCCCGCAATAGGACAAATTGAAACTCTTGTTGCACAACGGGAAATTGTAAATCTGTTCGTTCTTCAGGACATTCGCCAGGGCGAACCAGTTATGGAACGACGGATCCACTATCTTGTAATGTTCGAAATGTCCTTTGGAATCAGTGATCGCCGTATGGCAGATCTCGCCGCGCCAGCCTTCGGCGAGTGTTACGGTCAGGGAATCCGCGCTGGCCTTGCCACAAGGTTCCATGATCTTCCCTTCCGGCAGGTTCGCAAGCTGTTCGCGGATGAACTTCACAGAATTCCTGATCTCCATCATCCTTACGAACGCCCTTGAGAATACATCGCCCGTATGGTATGTCGAAACAGATATCTGCGCGAAACGGAATATCCCCGATGGCAGATCGAATCTCACGTCCTGTTCAACTCCACAGGCACGGGCCGCAGGTCCGACGGTGCCGATCTTTGTGCAGAGTTCCCTGCTGAGCTTGCCGCATTCTTCGAAGCGTCCCTGCACTGACGGATTATCCCAGAGCAGATCGACGGCGTTTTCAGTGTCCTTGAATGCAGCATCAAGCCTTTTCAGTATTTCAGCCTTCATCTCATTGTCGATGTCGAACATTACTCCGCCAGGCCTGATGACGTTCCTGCCGAAGCGGTTTCCGCAGATGAGCGCGGTTATGTTCAGGTAATCCCCGCGGATCCTGCCGCAGAATGATGATGTCGGCAGATATGCCACGTCACCCGCCAACGCGCCCAAGTCACCAGCGTGGTTTGCAAGCCGTTCAAGCTCGAGAAGAATTCCACGTATCGCCTGAGCCCGGAGCGGGACATTGCATTTAGCCAGTGATTCCAGCGCCTCGCAGTAAGCAGTGGCATGTCCAATTGAAGTGTCGCCTGCAGCCGTCTCCATGTAATGGATTGTCTTACCGTCCGGTGCGCCAACAAGCTTCCTTTCGATACCGCGATGCTGGTATCCGAGCGAGATCTCAAGATTGAAAACTGTTTCACCATGGCACTGGAAACGGAAGTGACCGGGTTCGATGATCCCGGCATGGACAGGACCGACCGCGACTTCATGTATCTCCTCTCCGTCAACCTTGTAATAATCCGTGACGCATGGAAGAATCTCCTCGTCTTCCTTCCTTTTCCATGCATCCCTGTCCTCGGAATATGGTTTGTGGAAACGGATGGGCTTGAGCCAGGGATGCCCTTCCGGAACTATCCCCCACTGCTCTGCAATCTCCCTCTCGAACCAGTGCGCCTGCGGACAGTCAGGAGTGAGTGATTTATAGCTGTCGCCGACTTCGGTCGAAAGAATGCAGAGGTTGCCCAGCCTGTCCTTTGCGATTATCGCAAAAATCCTCGTCATATTGTATTCCACCGGCATTCCGAAAAGCGAAGAGAGCCGTCCGTTCTTCCCGTTCAGCGACAGCAGCGTCTCCCTGAACTCCTCGAAGTCCAGCACCGGCACATTTTCAAGCTTCACCGTCTCTCCGTTGAAGACGCTTATGTATGGGGAAATATTCATCAGAGCGCTCCGAAGATAATTGAAATTTCATTGAGGACGTTTGTCAGGAAGTCCGGGATATAAAGACCTAGGATGAGCGTTATGATTCCGAGGACGACCGGTGGAAGAACCATCAGCAGGGATTCTTTTTCCTTCCCGTCAGCATTCTCCCCCTGCGACATGTTGAGCATCACATAGGCCATGCCGGCGAAGATCAGTGCGAGAAGCGCCAGGAAGATGGCGCAGATGTAGAAATGCCCCTGGTCGAATGCCGTCTTGAAGATCGTGAATTCGCTCACGAAAAGCCCGAACGGCGGGAATCCGGCGATGGCGAAAAGGCCTGCGGTCCAGAGGATGCCGGTCGCCGGGATCCTTTTGAGAATACCCTTCACATCCGACGAGGTCCTTGTCTTGTAGAAGGCGATGATGTTCCCCGCCGCGAGGAAGAGCATTCCTTTTGTCAGCGAATGGTTGATCAGATGGTACATCGAGGCGAAGACGGCGGTTCCGCCGAGTCCGACACCAAGTGCCAGGATCCCCATGTGTTCGACGCTCGAATACGCGAGCATCCGTTTGAAATCCTTCTGAGCTATTATGAAGACTGCGGCAACTGCCATCGAGAATAATCCGAAGAAGATCAGGAGATTGCAGCTGAACTCGGACTGTCCGGCATATACGCAGACCTGGTGTATCCTCAGGATGCCAAGGAACGAGCAGTTGAGGAGCGCACCGGAAAGGAGGGCGGAGACAAGGGACGGTGATTCGCTGTGGGCCGCAGGAAGCCAGGTATGCAGCGGGGCAAGTCCCATCTTCGTGCCGTATCCGACAAGGAACAGGAGGAACGCCGCCTTCAGCCACTCCGGATTTATCAGCTGGCTGTTGTCGGTCAATTCTGAAATCATGAGGTTGTTATGGATTGCAGAAGCTGAAACCGTAAGGATAAGGGTTCCAAGCAGTGCGAGTCCGATTCCTACGGAACATATCAGCACGTATTTCCAGGTGGCTTCGAGAGACCTGTGGTGGCGGTGGAAATAGATCAGGGGTGCGCTGGCCAGGGTCGTGGCCTCGATCGCCACCCAGAGAAGCCCGAAATGCTGGCTCGTGCAGACAAGCGCCATTGCAGAAAGGAAAAGCTGGAGGCAGGCGATGAAGATGTTTTCCGGAGTGTTGGTGAAGAAGAATCCTTCGTCGGTATCCTGCTGTTCCTTCGGTTCCCTGCTGAGATATCCTATCGCATAGATGGATGCGGCGAGAAAGAGCACTCCCGAAACCGTCATGAAGAGAAGCCCGGCCGAGTCGAGTGCGATCCATCCATTCAGGATCGGCTCAGGCCTGACAATCCAGCAGAAGGCAATGAGGGCGGCGTGGGAAACGGCGGTAAGGAGCAGCAGAGCCCTTCTCAGGAAAGGCCACGTTATGAAAAACGCAGCAAGCCCTGCAACCGCCGGCAACAGTATTATCAACGCCAGAATCATTTTCTTTTCCTTATAACAATATCCAACACCCAATATCCAATTTCCAACAGATCAAGTTTTACATTTTTAATCCTTGGACATTGGAAATTCCTTGTTCGATATTGGATATTCAATTCTTACTTACCCATTCATCCAGTCATCCAACAATCCAATCATCCATTGCTTACTTCTCTCCCAGCTTGTCCGTATCTATATGGTCAAACGCCCTGCTTATATGGAACATCATTATCCCCATGATGAACACGACGACGAACACGTCCAGTATTATTCCGAGCTCCACGAGGAAGCTTTGTTCGATGAAGAGCGCCGAACCGAATATGTAGATGCCGTTTTCAAAGACGATGTAGCCCATGACCTGGGTCAGGGCCTTCACCCGGCTCACGATCAGGAAAAGTCCGCAGAAGATGGTGAAGAAAGCCACGGCCGGCGCGGTCGCCGAAAGTATTTTGTCCGGGAACGGAATGTGCATGCTCAGCCAGAAGGAGCAAATCAGCGCCACAATGCCGATGATTATCGATGCCCCGTATCCGATGAACGGTTCGATCTCGCGCCGCACATCCACCGATCTGAGGGTGTATTTGAGGAGATATGGAAAGACAATCCCCTTCACGGTGATTATCAGTAGCGCGAGAAGGAAGGAATATATGGTCAGCGGCCCCTTCGTGGCGACTAGGGGCAGGAGTCCGACGATCAGCCCCTGGATGGCTACAGTCTTGATACAGGCGTTGAGACGGCTCGACGCCAGCAGGCCGAGGTTGGTCAGCAACAGAAGAATCATTATTGAATCAGCGATGTTCATCTTCAACCTCTTGTTATAGTTAGGAGCAGAGCCGTTGCGGACAAAGCCGCTGCGGCTATCAGCATCTTCGGGATCTTGTCCAGCCTGAACCTCGCCATTGTCGATTCGATGACACCGACAATTACAGCGACAATGAAAATCCCGCCCACAAAAACAGCCGAATCGAGAAATAACGAACCGGTCCTCGCCGGCAATACGATCGCGACAAGTATTGATGCGAACGCCCAGAGCTTGAGAGCGCTTCCGTACAGGATATATGCCAGATCAGAACCGCCGTAGTCAAGAACCATGACCTCATGGATCATCGTAAGTTCAAGATGAGTGTTCGGATCGTCGGCCGGCACCCTGCAGTTTTCAGTAAGGAGCACGATCGTCAAAGTGACGGCCACCAGCAGGATCACTGCGATGTTCGCAAAAGGATTTGCCGTGCTTGCAATGAAAATTCCAGTAATGGAAATCTGGTTGTTGAGGCAGGCGAGAGAAGAGAGCGCGATAAGGAACGCAGGTTCTGCGAGAGCCGCATAAAGGACTTCCCGGCTCGCTCCCATTCCTTCAAAAGCCGAACCTGTGTCAAGCGCCGCAGTCACCGTGAAGAATCTTGATATCCCGAAAAGGTATGCGAAGAAGATGATGTCGCCCTGGAAGGAGATCAGCGCCGGAGTCGCTCCGGTGCACGGAATGAGCATCAGAACTCCGATGACGGCTGAAAGACTGACGATCGGAGCCGCCCTGAACACCCAGGTAGTCGTATTGCTGTAGACCGCCCCCTTGCGGAGCAGTTTGAACAGATCGTAGTACAGCTGCAGAAGCGGAGGCCCCTGTCTTCCTGCGAAGACAGCCTTGGTCCGGTTTATGATCCCCGGAATCAGCGGGGAAAGGATTAGCGCAGCGATAAAACCCACTTGCGCCATTAGAAATTTATCGAAATCACTCATTTGAAAAAGTTCCACATTAAAAGAATCAGGACCGTTATTATTATGTAAAGGATATAGATATGTATCCTGCCTGTATCAGAACGGGCAATCCCCGCCGACAGCTTTGCGAAAAAGGCGACCATCGGGCGAAAGATGTATTCCTGCCAGAAGTCGGGGGTTTCAGTAGAGAAGGAATTCCCCCTGGGAAAAGTTTCCGAGGTGTCGGGATTCTTTGTCCTTGTCCTCAGGAAAAACGAGAATATCTGTGTCAGCGGCTGTGCGAACGAAGAAGATGTGTACTGCATCCTGGGTTCCGGTTTCGCGTAACCGCAGTCCCATGTCGGCACCTTGGATTCAATATGGGCGCGCGGCATCGCCCTGCGTGCCGTAAACAGGAATAATCCCAGCACCATGAGAAGCGTAGAAAGCATTGCTATCGCCATCAGCGGATATGCCGCCGTCCTGAGTCCGATCGCGCAGGCGGTCATTGAAAGACCCGACACCTCGGAAACCGCTGTACCGAGGAACAGCAGGATCGATCCGCCGGAAATCCCGATCGCCAGACAGAGGATCGCAAGGATGAGCATCGGCATTGTCATGCGGGCATCAGGATCCTTTGCGTGTGCCGCATGTTCTGAACGCGGTTCACCCAGGAAGATTGTCCCGAAGGCCTTCGAGAAGCACGCCGTCGCAAGCCCGCCTATCAGCCCGAGCGAGATGATAACGACGATCGAGCAGAACGAAAGAGGAATTATCATGGATGTCACTCCACCGAGTGCCGACAGGAAGATCAGGAATTCGCTGACAAATCCGTTGAAGGGAGGAAGTCCGGAGATCGCCGCCGAACCTGTCATGAAACAGATCCCGGTACGCGGCATTTTCTTCATCAGCCCTCCGAGATGGTCCATCTCGCCGGTGCCGGTCTCATGTATGACCGCCCCTGCCCCGAGGAAGAGAAGCCCTTTGAAGATGCAGTGGTTGACGACATGGAGCAGTCCACCGGCGAATCCCAGCACGGCGACTACCGGTTCCCCGCACGAAATCCCGACGAGACCCATTCCGATTCCGAGCGCGATGATGCCGATGTTCTCCACGCTGTGATATGCGAGAAGTCTTTTGATGTCATGCTGCGCAAGCGCAAAAAGCACTCCGAGTATCCCCGAACTCGAACCGATCACGATCAGTGTCACTCCCCACCAGAGCGGTGGCATACCAAGGAAAGTCAAAGTCCTGAGAAGCCCGTATATCCCGACCTTTATCATGATTCCGGACATCAGCGATGACACATGGCTTGGCGCGGCGGGATGCGCTTCGGGAAGCCAGATGTGGAGCGGGATGAAACCGGCCTTTGATCCAAAACCTATGAGCGCGAAGATAAAGACAGCCGTTGAAGCCGTTGTCCCTGATTTTAGGACCTGGAACATTTCGAAATCAAGCCTGTCTACGTTCCTTCCGAGAATTGCGAACCTCGCAAATATGAAGGCGACACCTATATGCGAGGCGACCAGGTAGATCCAGCCAGCCTTGCGAGTTTCCTTTTTCTGGTGGTCCTGAGTCACCAGGAAGAACGACGCGAGAGTCATTATCTCCCAGGCAATCAGGAAAAGCATGCCGTTCCTGGCGACGACGACGATCGACATTCCGAGCACGAGCATTCCGAAGAAGAACCAGCTGGTTCCTCCTTCATCCTTTCCTTCCATATATGACATGCCGTAGACGGCGCACAGCGCCGAAAGCAGAAGCAGCGGCATCAGGAAGAATGCGCTCAAGGGGTCGATGCCGATTGCGAAGTTCGCAAACGGGATCATCATCCGAAAGGAAATTTCATAGCTGCCCCCGGTGATCAGACTGTCCAGGCAGATATTCGATGAAAAAATCAGGCAGAGGATCGTACCGATGACCACTGAAAGTGCGGCGACACGGTTTTCCCTTCCACTGAAAAGAGGAACGAAGGATGACAATAGAAGTATTAAAAAACCTGCGAGGAGAAGGTTCATTTGACGTTCACCTTTGTTTCAGCCTTTTCGATCTCCTTAAGGATCTCTTCGCGGGTACCGGGCTTTTCAAGGATTTTTCTGACATTCGGATTCTTGAGGAGGAACGCGAGCCTGGAGATGAGCTGGAGATGGACGCGGGGCGACGGGGATATCAGGGTGAACAGACAGAACACATCCTTCTTGTCGAGCGCCCCGAAATCGATCGGTTTTTCAAGGAAGCACAATGTTATGATCGGAATATTGACATTCAGCACCACCGGATTCCGCACATGCGGGATAGCTATTCCTTCTCCGATTCCTGTCGATGCCATGTTCTCACGGGCGAGAAGCACGTCGAACAGGAAACTCCTGTCGACATTGTCGGGAAGCTTCATGATGTCAACGATGTTCTTAAGGACCGTCTTCTTGTCGGAACCTTCAATTCGGAAGAAGATTCCGCCGGACTTGACGGACTCGGAGATCGAGGGAACTGTGTCCTCGGGGGTCTGCTGCGATTCGAAAATATCCGGTGAAACATTTATCTTCTGGGAAGCGGCCCATTCGATAAGCTCGGCGCGGTTGAACCTGAACTGGTCGTTGATCTTGTACGCTGGAACAATCTTCTGGTCGATCCAGCGGTAAACGGTCCTTTCGGATACGTTGAAATATGTTGCGACATCATGAACAGTCAATTGCATACGATAAAAACCTTGGATGGTTGGATGAATGTCATCATTTTACACTGCATGTCATAAAATGTCAATAGGTGGCGGGAAATGCGATATTCGCGGACCTGATTATGGGAATCCTAAAGATTCAGGCTAAAGCCCGTACTCCAAACGCTCTCATCGTGAACCAAAACATTGATTTTAAATATTACGTGTTCGGAGTACAGCCTTTAGGCTGAATCTTAGTCTTGTATTCAATTACGTGCAATTTCGTTTGTAGTCAAGCTCGCAAGAGCTGTTCTTTATTATTGCCGGCGAGACGCCGGCGCTCCATTAGAAGAAAAAAGAAGAAGGATGACGGCCCCCTTGGCCCGTCATCCTTTATTCCAAAAAGGTTCAGCTCTCACCGAACTTCGAAATACTTGTTCAGAAGCTCATTGTATTCAGTCTGCTTCTGGGTGCGTTCCTCATCCGAAAGATTGTCGTTTGCAAGACTGGTCTTGAGACCGAGCATCTTCCTGAAGTCGCTAGTCAGGGCCTTCGCATCGGCACCGGTCATGTCCTGGTTCGCCATCTGGCTGGTGAAGGAACTCTTGGCAAATACATCCTTGCCAAGCCTGTAGGTCGCCATCTGGACGCCGTCCGTATCATGCTTCTCCGCCCAGATGTTGGCGCTCGCAACGTTGAGCGCGCTCTGAAGATCCTTCATCTCAGGCATTGAAAGCTTGCCGTCAGACCTGTAGGAGCTTTCCAATGCGGCTATTTCCTGCTGCTGGATCTTGAGGCTCTGGGTCTCTTCAGGTGTCAGATAACCCCTGTTGATCCCATGCTGGATCCTGTCCGTCTGGTGATCCTGGCGATTGTCAACATAGTTCTCGCGCCTTGTCTCTATCTTGTTGTTTACTTTGTCCTTGACAGCTTCCCTGTTTTCCTTATTGGCGCTGATTTTCTCCTTTACGGCCTCATGAGCGGCCTTTTTAGCCTCAATCTTGTCCTTCACGCAGGCCTTGCCGGCCTCAATCTTGTCCTTGGCACAGTCCTTGTTTGCCTTGACCTTCTCCGCAGTTGCGCATTTAACAGCTTCCTTGTTTGCCTTCTGTTTCACGACATGTCCGCCGCCAGCCTCAGCCATGAATCCGGTCCCGAGCCCCAGGATTAAAGCCGCCGCCATCGTCACCATTAAGTTCTTTTTCATGTTCGTTCCTCCTTTTAGTTAACCCTTTTCGTCCTTTTCTATAGGGTACTACACGGGAGGAAGGTGGAATCTTTCATATAAACTGAAGATTTCTATGATTTTCTTCAAAGTGAGGCTAAAAAGCAGTTATTTCTTCTTGGCCGGATACCCGGTAAAGGTTATTGTAAGCGGTTGGAGGACATTCATTTGGCCGGAACACATATAATCAACCATCATCCAGAATTCCTTCCTTTGGGCATTCATCTGCACAGTGTAAACGTCATCTGGCAAGTCATCAGTTTTCCCAATCTCCTTATTTTCTTCTTTTCTTACATCAAGCGGCCACATGTATTCATGCATATTGTATCTTGTAAAATTGAATCCGCTCCATGTATACCCTTTATCATAGGCATCTTGCCAATCATCAACTTCTTCGCTGGACTCCTTTTCCTTTATTTCAGGGATCTTGGTCAGCCTGATCGAGATACCACCGAAACAGGCTTTCTTTTGAATCCATATTCTAACGGTCTTGCCTTCGCGCGCAAGAGATCTGCAGATATCATATAGCTTTTCACAGGTTGCCTTATCCAATGGCTTTCCCTTCATTCCGCCAATCACACCCAGATCATTCCATTCAGGCGCTTCAGATTCAATACTATTTATTGTGTTCGCAGGCTTCCAGAACTTCAAAATTATGTTCCCGTCTTCAGTTTCCGAAAGCAGAACATCTCTTCCGGAGTCCCTAAATATCGCCAGTTTTTCATCGTTGTTCAGGGAAGCCACCAACTTCAGGACATCTTCATCCTTTGCCGTTTTAAACATTTCAATTATTTCCTTCTTCCTTTGCTCACTAACCTTGTTCGCATCGGGATATCTGGAAAGCTCGGATGCCTTTACCCCGGCAAGGATTTTTTGAATGCGGGCTTTTGTTATGGAATTCAATGTTTCCTGCCCGATGATTTCAGAAAAATTGTTGTTAATCCTGCTGGCTTTAGTTTCCGACCCGCCATAAAGCGATTCCAATGCTGATTCCGCTATTTCTCCAATTGTCCTTTTCGATGATTCACGGACTATCCTCTGGTGAATGTCCCTCTCATTTTCATCTTTTATCTCCCTGGTGTCGGCAAGAAGCTTTTCCCAAAGCTCAGCACTTTCACTGATTGGCGGGAGATATCCTGAAATATCTTCGTCATACCGGAGCCGTGAGTAATTATAAAAGTAATTTCTGATCGCACTGTCGAGTAACCACAGGATATGTGCGCTTGTCCAGGGCTCCCTGGAGCTTAAAGCTCCGCCGAGAAAAATATTGATAATATCCCTTGGCTTTTCTTTTTCGACTTTACGGCAAAGGAGGCTTCTGTTCTCATCGAAAGGCCTTTTACCTGAAGCAATTCCGTTCATGATTTCTTGAACGCTTTGCGGTGAAATCAGATCGTTTAAAATTGCCCTGGTTTCATTTATAAATCCTTTCTCGGGATCCTCTGGCAAGGCATCATTTTGCAGAGCCTTAAGAACTTTTTCAGTAAACTCCTTTCCCTTGTCTCCCCTCTCAAGGCAAAAATCCCTGGCAAGGTGCAAATTCTCGACCAGACCGCCATCAGATAGAAACGTCTCGACGAATTTGATATCCTCCTCCTTGCCGTTCTTTATCAGGAAAGACATTGCTGTAAATCTATGTTTGCCCTCTTCGTCACTCAAATAAACCCTGGCAATTTCAACAGGTGTCTGGTTCTTATGCTGTTCGTACCATTCGAAATACTTTTGAATTAGGGCTTTTTTCCCTTCCTTCAAGGCCTCACTGGTATCGTCATAATTGAACAACGGGCCCAGGAGCATCAGTGCAATGTCCTGACGGGAAAGAGGCCTCCATATTGAATCATACATCCTCTCCAAATCATTACCCAACATATCTAAACTTCTCGGATCCGACAGGCCCCCGATATCCCTTCTGTCAACTTTCAAAAGATAATCATCTTTAAGGAGCGCAAGCAGCAGTGGAATTGACTTCATCCCCCTCTTCTTAATCCTGTCAATGATGCTTTCGTGGATATCGCCCGCCTTGTCGTCAGAGCTTTCAACAGGCAAAATCCACAACTCGTTATACAGGACTGCCAGGGATTCCAGATCATATTGAACCTTAACGCCCCCTCTTCTGCCAAATCCCGCAAGCTCTACGGCCAGCTTCCTGTCCTCATCTGTCAGATCCTTCCCCTCAAGCTCCAAAACTTTTGTGTAAGACGCCATCTTCGCAGCCTTCTCGGCGAGCATCATGACGGCCGGGCGTTCATTCCATCCGGATTTGAAAGTCGCGAGGAGTTTTTCGAGCTGTTTAGAAAATTCGATCCAGTTTCCATCGGCATAAAACTTATCGAGCGCCTCTTCGTACTTCGCTTCGGCTATAATCCCGATTGCCTCGGTCACGGCCTGCTGCGGAGGATATGATTTAAATACCGCATCGGCAAGCCTGTTCGCCTCGTCCTTGTACCCAAGCCTGTATGCATGCGCCGCCGTAAGCAGCAGAGAACCAAATTCATAAGTTCTATCATTTTCATGTTTTCCCAACGGTTCAATCTTATCTTCAAGATCCTTCTTGAAATCAGCGACCTTCCACTTGGCCCCGCGTCTCCCCTTTTCATCTGAGCCGTAATAGCCATATCTGAAATACTGGTTGATCTCCTTTCCCTGTTTCTTCTGCTCTTCAGCCTCCTCCTTCCGTATATTTTCAAGGATATCCTTGTCATAGGCTTCAATCACTTGGGTATTGTTGATAACAAAAATGCTCTTGCCCTGCTTGTTCTCTTCAAGCATGAATGCTTTGTACCGGTCACTGCTAATGAACGCATCATCGTATTCCATAGGAGAACCATCAAAAATGAAACTGACATACTTCCCCTTTGAGACGTCCGGAAGTCCGAGCTTGTAGAACTTTTCGAATCCCGCGCCGTAGTCCTTGGGCTTGGAATCCTTGTCCTTCGCGGCAGGGGGAGAATTCTTTTTAGGTGATTCAGGAGTTGAAAGAGGAGCAATCGGAGGCTGGTCCTGGATGTCCTCTGAGCAGGCAAAGAATGGAAGGCATGAAACTGCCAGGAAAATTGCGATCTTCGCAGTTTTTCTCATGTCTCCCCCCTTTAGTCTTTTATTCAATTTGTCAGGAGCTTTGGCCTGACTTTGGAGTGCGGCACCCCTGTGCCGCTTTTCTTTTACAGCGGAGCTGTTATTAACTAATTAATCCCGCTTCCAGCGGAATACAAAGCGGCACAGGGGTGCCGCACTCCAAAGATTCGTCCTCAAAAAGGACTCATCATTAAATCATTCAAATCAGAAATTTCCTTTTATGAAATTTATCCCCTGTTTCACGAACTCATCTCCATCCGGACACACATCATGGAACATTCCTCTGGAACTTGCGAAATCCCCCTTCCTGATCGAGCTGTTATAGGTCTCCAGGATGAAATAACCGTCGAACTTGTTTTTCTTCAGTGCGCTGAAAATCTTGTCCCATGGCATGATCCCTCCGCCTGGAACACCACGGTCATTCTCGCAGGCGTGGATACCCCAAAGCCAGGGCGAAAGTGTCTTCACAGCCTCAGCATAGTCACGGATCTCCGTCACAAGATGATATGTATCCATTAGAGCGTAGAGGTTTTTGCTCTCGGTTCTTTTTATCAGTTCCGTCAGCTGTGAGGGTGTATTGACAAGGCTAACCCGAAAATGGCTCATCGGCTCAAGGACAATTTTCATATTCCGTTTTGCTGCGAATTCCGCAAGGAACTGGAGATTGATTGCTGTATATTTAAGTTCGTCTTCGGTGATTTTCCGCCTGTCGATGTGTCCGGGATGGGAATACAGCGCGCCGGTATAGGCAGTGGCTCCTGCTTGCGCACCTTTTTCAATCCATTGCTTGTGCCATTCAAGGCCTACCTTCCTGTTTTTAGGATCGGAAGATGAGATGTCCGCCTCCATCGGCCAAATCCCGCCGGGACTTATCACGATCTCAATTTCATTGTCGGCAGCACAGCGTTTTATTCTTTCCGCATCAAACTCGACATCGTCGCCGACGGCGATCTCCAGGACATCAAGCCCTAGCTTCTTCGCCCGTGATATCAGCCGTATCTCCTCAGACGACCATCTCTCCGTCCACAGGAAAATATGTGCTCCGAACTTTATTCTGCCAAGTTCCATTGATGTTATCGCCTTTCCTTTATCTCTTTAAGGAATCTTGTTCCTGGATTTGGATTTTCATCTTTGGGGGCCAGCCTTTGAATTCGATATAAGCCGATCCTAGTATGTCTTTCTTGCCGTTGCAGAATTCTTCAACCCTTACCCAGAATTCCTTTCGTATTTTCAACATCGGATCATTTTCTTCATCATCCTCGTCCGTTTTCCCTAATTCCTGCTTTTTATCCTTGAGGGGCCAGTCCAAGCAGAAATCCATAAAGTGACAGAAGGCTATGACGCCAGATACAACTCCCTTGTCATATGGATGTTCTATTTCATCTTCCTTTCCATCCTTGGATGCCATTGCTTTCAGATCTTCAACAATTCTTGACATCCTGATCGTCACTCCGCCAAAGAAAGGTTTTCTTTTAACCTCAATCTTTGCCGCCTTTCCTTCAAGTGCCAGCTTTCTGGATATCTCAAGGAGCTTTTCACAAGTTGCCTTGTCAAACGGCCTGCCACCGATATCAAGCCCCTTGAGATCATTCCACTCGGGAACCTCTGACTCAAGGTTGCTGACATTGTTGGCCACCTTCCAGAAACGGGTAAAAAGATTGTCTACTTCCGGTCTGTTATCCTCCTCATAATATATCACCAGTTTCTCCTCATCCGTTAACGACGAGATCAGCTTCGCAATATCATCATCTTTTGCTTTCTCAACCTGTTCAATTATCGTTTTCTTCCTTGCATTGCTGACATTTGCAGCATTTGGATATTTGGGCAGCTCTTCGGCTTTCACACCTTCAAGGATTTTCTCTATACGTGCCCTGGTAATATTCCGTATTGTGTCCTTGCCCAGAATTATCGCCATATAACTTTGCATGTCATTCAAACCACAACCACTCGCAGTTTCGTAATAATTGCCATATAGCATTTCCAGGATCAAAGCAGTCATTTCCCCCACCGTTCCAACTTTTGATTCCAAGTATGATTCAAGTTTCTGCCCGTCCAGCGGCCTTGTATCCGCAAGTAGCTTCTTCCAGAGCTCGAGTGTTCCCTTGATTGGCGGCAATCGACCGCCTGACGGCGTGTTGTATCCTTCATAAAAATATCCTCCCATGCCAAACGAGATGAATTCGATAAATTTTGCACTTAGATCCGAATCCTTCGCGGTAATCGCAGCATTCAGGAGCATCCCCAGCACGTCCTCGGGCTTTTCCTCCTTTAGCTTGATAGAAAGAAGTTCATTGCTGCCTTCAAATGGCCTTTTACCTGAAACCATCTCTCCGATGATTTCCTTGGCGCTAAGCTGGTAATCCCTGAAGATTGTTATTGCCGTCCGTATTGACTTGTCGTTTTCATCAGGATTATCATTCAGCTTCTCAAGCATTTTCCCGGCAAATCCCCTGGCATTTCCGCCACGCGCAAGAAAGTATTCCTTGGCAAGGTTCAGGCAGATTACAGGATCAGCACCGAGTAAATATTTCTCAACATACTTAAAGTCCTCTTCTTTTCCGTTTTTGATCAAATAATACATTGCCTTCTCCTGATGGAAGGAATAATCGCCTTCGGCCAGGTAGAACCTGGCAAGCTGGACTGGCGTCTCGTTCTTGTGTTCATCGTACCAGTCAGAAAATCTTTTGAACAGGACCTGCCTGTCCTCCTTCAGCGATTCATAGATATCAGAAAGATTCAACAAGGGCTCCAAAAGACACAATGCCAGATCCTGTCGTGAAATTGGGCGCCGGAGCGTTCCATAAAGCATTTCCCTTTCAAAATCCATTGGTCCTTTTAGATAAAGAATATCAGCCTTCAAAAGATAGTCATCCTTTAGTAATGCAAGAAGAAGTGGAATGGACTTCATTCCTCTCTTCTTAATCCTGTCTATGACATTCTCCTGCCTGCCTCCACTTCCCTTAACTTTTTCCCCTTCTGGCAGGAGCCATAGCTCTCTGTGCAGGGATTTAAATGAATTCTCATCTACTTCGTTCTTATCGACTCCTTTCAAGCCGAATCCTGCAAGTTCCAAGGCAAGCTGCCTGTCTTCATCAGTTATATCCTTGCCTTCGATTTCAGGAATAGATGCATAGGAAGCCATCTTCCTTGCTTTCTCAGCAAGTGATCTTACGGCGGGAAGCCCACGCCAGCCGGAAGTAAAATTAGAAAGGAACGTATCCAGTTTCTTTGAAAATTCTACCCAGCTCCCGTTCTCATATAATTTTAAAAGGTCCTCCTCGTAACTTACCTCGGCGATCACTCCAATCGCCTCCGTAACCACCTCCTGCGGGGTGGGTGACGTCAAGTTGAAAAGTGCATGGGCAAGCCTGTTGGCGTCATCCTTATAGCCAATCCGGTAGGCGTGAATTGCAAATATCAGGAGATGCCCCCATTCATACTTTTCTATTGGTGAATATTTATCATTTTTCCTTAGGTCCATATAAAGCAGTATCTTGTCAATATCCTTTTTGAGGTCCGCATCCTTCCATTTAGCTCCACGCCGATCGTCATCTTCGGACACGTCAGGCCCACCCATCCCCAAGCTCTTCTTTTCCAGAGATTCCTCCTCCTTGATCTCCTTCAAGTAATCGCTGTCATAGACATCCACCTTGTAGCAACCGCTAACGATGAACGTGCTTAGGCCTTTCTTGTTCTCCTTGACCAGCCAGTTCGAAGAGTATTTGATTCCATTTCTCCCCGGTGACTCATCATAATCCTCAATCAATCCCCAGCTCAGATAAACATATTTTCCGTTCGCCACGTCCGGAAGACCCAGCTTGTAGAACTTTTCGAATCCCGCGCCGTAGTCCTTGGGCTTGGTTTCACTGGCGACCGGCTGGGCAGGAGCCTGCTCCTGGGCATGGAGAGAGAAAGGAAAGAATAAAACTACAAGAAGGAGTATTGTTGCAAGAGTTTTATTCATGACAGGGAAGACAGTGTATTTTTAATATTCAACATTAAAAATACACTGTCACTTCTCTTAAGAACTAAGAGGACACACTAAAGTGTGAACTCCAAACTTTGGAGTCCAGCCTTTAGGCTGTCCCTTCTTAAACGACTTAACTTAATGTCTATCGCTAACATCGCAGATTAAGCACCTATAAACTTGAAATCCAAGACACGCTAAAGCTGTGAACTCCAACAATGAACATCTCCGCAGCAATCTGTTTTGCAAACGGCACCGGTATATAATACAGTTGACACCGGCCAAAGGCAAGAATCCAAGCTCTTGAGGGCTAAAGTCGGATTTATGGTTTCCGTTCGTAGTAGCTCGTGTTCGAGAGTTCTTGAAGTAGGGATGGGCTTTCTGTGTCCGGCGTAGCCCCTTGGGCGAAGTCGGAAGCCTGTCCCATTCTCAGATTAAGATGGTACATGCTGAAGCACGTACCTACTTAACGCGCAAAGATGCGCTACTACAAGCAAAACACCTTTTCGTGTAATTCGTGTGTTTCGTGGTTAATAATTTCTTACTTCTCCAGTCCGAGCAGGATCCTGATGCCTATGTGGGCTTGTATTGCTGACACGAGCGCGACTCTTGAGGAAACAGTGCCGTTCTCAGGATTCATCTCGGTCTTGCCGTCACCGATCACCCAGAACTTCTTGCCGGCTTTTTTGATCTTGATTTCATCCGATGAACCGAGTCCGGCCAGACCTGAGACCGTGATGAGAGGGATGGCTTTCCGGTTTTTCAGGCAGAACTCCGAGAACATCGCCTTGGCCTCGGCACGGTCGAAGCATTCAAAGATAATTCCTGCGGACGCAGGAATTATGTCATCGATGTTTTCAGGGGAAATCTTTTCGCAGATTGTCTTTATCTTAAGATCGGGATTGATCCTGGCGAGATTCATCCTGAGCGCATCTACCTTCATCATCTTGACCTGGTCCCTGTAATACTGCTGTCGGTTCAGGTTCGCTGGTTCCACCTTGTCGAAATCGACAATGGTCATCGAACCAATTCCTGCGCGTACCAGTGCAATCGCGACATTCGATCCAAGGCCCCCTGCTCCGGCAATGAAGACGCTCTTGTCCTGCAGTTTTTCATAGACGCCCGGAGGATTCGAGGTGAAGAACAGTTTTCCTGAAATTCCCATTTTCAGATTCCTTTGCTTTTGTTTTATTTTCCCTAAAGGAGCGCCGGTCTCCAGACCGGCTTTTGATGCCGACCTGGAGGTCGGCGTTCCTTTTTCTATAAAGTACACTTGCACACAACTGAAGTTGTGAACTCCTACATTTTAAACGTATCTGCTTTTGTCTTGAATCTCACCGTTTCTCCGTTTCGCCGATTCTCCGTTTCAGGAAATACAGGCTGGAAAGCCTGCATTACTCACCCTCCTCCCACGAAGGAGAAGACATCCACCTTGTCGCCGTCGGAAAGGGCTGTCTTTGAAAACTTCTTCTTCTCAACGACATTCCCATTCAGCGACACAAGCGCCCGTTCCGGATCGAATTTCAGCTCCAGAAGGAGAGCCTGGAGGTTTTTCGCCTCCACATTTTTGCTTTTACCATTTAAAATTATTTTCATGACGGTTCCTTCTCAATTTCATCCTTGCAAGAAAATTTTCAAGAACATCCGCCTAGGCGGATTACCTACGAACAAATAAAATCCGATTTGGAATTCCCTCGTAGGGCGCTCCATTTTCAACTCCCATATTCGACGTTGGAAGTTCGATGTTCAGTGTTCGAAGTTCACGTATTTACAAGCCCATGCACTTATCCCAGTCCTTGAAGACCGCTTCAAGTCCGAGCTTCTTCAGATCCTTCGCCACCTCTTTGACAGTTCTTGCGTCACGGCGGCTGAACTGTCCGAGCTTCCCTTCGCGCGGAGAGGCGTATCCGCCCGGCACCACGGAAGAGCCCGCGCTCATCATGTTCACTGAATGCAGCACCGCCCTATTGCGGAATTCGCAGTTTTCGCGGGTCGAGAGGACCATGTCACATTCAGGAAAGCTCAGGCGGAACGCCAGCATCATCTGTTCGAGCTCCTTTTCGGAAACAGGGGCAGGCACCTTGAATGCTCCTTCTATCGGGGTGATCCTCGGGAAAGAGAACTGCATCTTGCTCTTCCAGTATTTCTTCATGAGCCATGACGCATGGGCCGCAATGGAGACGGCTTCGCTCCGCCAGTCGTAAAGTCCAAGAAGGGCGCCTATCCCGATATTGTAGAATCCTGCCTCGGCAGCCCTTGCCGGCGCCGCAAGGCGGTTGTCATAATCCCTCTTGGGTCCGGACGGATGCAGGTGCCTGTAGAGTTCCCTGTCATAGGTCTCCTGATAGATTGTGAGTCCGTGGGCTCCCGCCTTGAAGAGGGTCCGGTAGCCTTCGACGTCCAGAGGATATATTTCCAGCGAGACATATGAGAATATTCTTTTGAGTTCCTTCACGGCCGTCTCCAGGAATCCAAGGGAGACGAATATAGGATCTTCACCGCTAACAATGAGCACGGAATCAATCCCGAGCTTCTTAATCGCAACAGCCTCCTTGCGGATCTGTTCAAGCGAGAGCCTCTTCCTCGTTTCACTTTTGTTGCCGGTCCTGAATCCGCAGTAGAGGCAGTTGTTTATGCAGTAGCTGGAGACGTAGAGCGGGGCGTAGATCCTGACAGTCTTCCCGAAGTGCATTTTTTTCAGGACCGCCGCTTTTTTCCTCATCTGAGGGAGGAATTTGGCGGCTGACGGTGAAATCAGGTTCATGAAGTCGGCGGAACTGAGCCTGTCCTTCCCGAGACTGTGCCTGACCTCGTCCGCCGAAATTCCCACAAACCGCCTTTGTAGTGCAGTCTTGTCTATATCTACATATGCCATCATAAGTTCCTGTATTGTAGCGCCAGAGGCGGCCATATCTAAATTCCAAGTTCCAATCCGCCGCGGCGGACAAATTCCAAACAAGCTCCAAATCCCAATATTCAAACTTCAAACAAATATTTGAAATTTACACATTGTTTGGAACTTGGATTTTGGAGCTTGGAATTTTAATTTGTAACAGCCAAGCCAAAACTATGCCAGTCTCCCAGCATAGCTACCGATTTACCGTTGAACAATATACCTTTCCTGCAAATATTCTAATGAAATTAAAATGGGGATTTTGTTGATTTTACCGGTTTTGGCATTTAATTATGTGCCACTGCTGTAACCTGTGCCCGTAAATACAGGTATATTCATACGTGCTTGCCCTCTGAGAGCGGACAGGCCGGACACAGCTGGATTTTTTAACGTTGATTAAAGGAGTTTTTCATATGGCTGATAAGATAGATCCTAAAAAACCAAACGGCGTAAAGCCTGCGGGGAGTTCTGAAGGACAGCCTGCCGCACAGCCTGTTGCTATCGCAAAATTTAATTATAAAGTTTATTTCATCTTCGCTGGCGTCCTCTTCATAATAATCTGTGTCTTCTTCGGTATGATCATCGCAAAGAACGCGAGTGACGCTGAAAGGATGAGGGTGCAGAAGATTGCAGAGCAGAGGGCCGAGGAGGCTCGCATCGCGAAGGAAAATCAGCTCAGGGAGGAACAGGAGGCGAAGGAGCGCGCCGCCAAGGTCCAGGAGGAGAAATGGACAAAGGCTCTCTCGTCCAGGGATGAAGCCGTCAAAAATCCCGCCCTCATCAATGTCGCCATAGCAAACCTGACTTCAGTCAAAACCTCCATGCCGGGAACTGATTATGAGAAGAAGGCCTCGGCTGAGATAGCAAACCTTCATGACCTCAGGAAGAAGACAATTGAAAAGATAATATCCGATCTCGAAGTTAAAACCGGGGAGCTTGTCAAGAACAAGGAATTTGAAGATGCCGCAGCCATATACAAGGATTATTCCGGAGCTCTCGCCCAGGAAACCGCTGAGGAGCGCCTGAGGATCGCGGAGAAGCATCTTGCATCCGCGAGGGCGATAGCCGAAGACCAGAAAAAATTCAATGAATCCAAGATCGAACTGCTCAAAAGCATTTCTGGAATGCTGGTTAAGAACAAGGCCTCCGAATCCCTTGCCGCCTACAACGATTTTATCGGCAGGAACCAGTCCGGAAAACTGGATGATATCGCGCCGGTAAAAACCATGCTCGAGACCATGCAGAGTCCGGAGAAGTTCATCCTGGAAAACTGCAAGTCCGACGTGGGAGGAAAGATCACCGTGAAGATGGACGGGGCTTTCACGACCGCCGAGATAAGCAGGATCAAGGAGGAATCTGTATATGTCAAGAGGCCTGTAGGCACCGCAATGATGGAGACGAAAATCAGCCTTGCCAATCTTTCTCCGGAAGAGAAAATAAAAAGATCCGACAAGATGGACAAGGCGTCAAGGGCTGTCTTTTCCGCTGTCATGGAAGTAGAGACGGGCAACTATGAGAATGCTGAAAAAGCCCTTGAGCCCGGCGGAATCCTGACAGAGTATCTCGCTGAAAAGATAAAGGGGCTGAAGAAAGAGATCGAAGACAAGAAGGCCGTGGAGATTGCGAAGCTCAGCGTAAAGGAGGATCCGGCTCCTAAGGAATTCGTCTTCACTCCGCAGCATATCACTATAAAGGTGGATGCAAACACAAAGAACACAAACAGGCAGACACTGATCGGCGATGTCTATGTTATTCAGGACATAAGTATGAAAGTGTCGTTGACAAACACCGCCGCCACCGATTTTACAGGCTACAAGGTTGAGGCGTATGTTGTCGGTGATAACACGTCCGACAAGCACATCTGCCAGATACTGATGCTTGAAAAGAAGGATCTTTCCATTAAGAAGAAGGAAACTGTCGAACTCGACATGAAGGGAAACACGGAATTCAACAAGATGAACGTGAACAAGTATGGCGCTGAATACGGCGGTTATATGATAATTATCAAGGACAAGTCGGACAAAATCTTCAGCGTCAAGACCAACAAGCCAGCCCTGCAGAAGCTTCTGGACAAGATCGTGAAGATGGATGAATTATTCGAGTTCGATGATCGTACAGGAGAAGAAAGGACCGGACCTCCCCCTCCTGTAAGGCGATAATTCAAGGCCGTTTATCATCCAGCCCATAGACCTGCCTTGGGGCAAGGCATTCCGGAAATTCCTCCAGAAGGACAAGCCTCGCGGCATAACAGAGATGGCATTCGTCGACGTATTTTTCATCCATTTCAAGCTTATGCTCCTCAACTAGACGGGCCGGGCCTCCCCTTATTAAAGGACCGCAGATGGGATGCTTCAAAGGATCATATCGTTTTATCAACTCCGACAGAGGCGTCTTCCAGCAGTTGCCGATGCTGATGCCCTGGCAGACCTGGACGTTGCCGTAGCAGTCGATGTGGACGCGCTTGGGATTGGCTAGATCCTCATATGGGCACTTTATGAATTCCTTCCGGCTCCTGACAGGAAGATCAGCGGCAAACTTCTCAACCGCCCTCCCCTTGAGCTTTGTCCCTCCGGTTATTTCAGGTTTTCCTATTTCTGAATCAGGCTGTGTAGAAATTTTTATTACTGGCTTTGTCTTGCAGATCGAATGCACCGGCAGCCCCAGCTTCGCAGCTGCGGCAAGCGCGCATTTGGAAGGCCTGTTTGGATCGTCACCGTAATGGAGTTCGTCGTCGCTTATAGTCAGATCAAAAATCCCCAGTTCGGCAAGAGGTTTGAGCCAGAGCTCCGAGTCCTTCGGATCCGTAGCCCAGTATCCGTTTGTCACAATGCCTGTCTTGAATCCCATCTCCCGCGCCCCGCGGACTCCTTCGACCATGAGGGGGTAGAACAGGAACGGCTCCCCTCCTTCGAAAAATATCTCCTGGACAGTCCCAATCTTCCTCGACTCCTGCAACAGCTCATTTATTTTCGCCATCGTCATTGTCCCTTTTGCCGTTGTGCTGCTGTAAAGGAAGCAATGGTCGCATTTCAGATTGCAGGTGTATGTCAGGAGGATGTGGATTCCTGTCAGCATGATATTATTTCACCTTCGGGATGATTGGATGAATGGATTACTGGATGGTTGCATATGAGGAACTTAAGAATAATAGAAAAGTTACAATACGACTTCTTTAATGTTTTCATGTGTTATTGAAATTCCATTGTATTCAAACCCAATCATCCATTCATCCAGCAATCCAATCATCCGTATTACTTACCCCCCTGTAATATCCGGCTTGGATGCCAGCTTGTTCCTGATCTTGTCGATGCTGATCCTGACTTTCCGATAGCGGCTCCATCCGAATATCATTACGGCAACACCTGCGGGTATGCAGGCCATCCCCAGAAATCCAAACCAGGGCTGGGTTGAGAAATGGATGAATGTGGCGCCGGCAAGGATCAGGGCGACGCCTGACCGGAGATATGCCATAAGCGTCCTTTCATTCGCAAGCAGGGTTCGATCGACCGCAAGCTCATCCCTGAGGATCAAATCCTCGTTCTGGAACCGTTCATATGGGTCTGACATAAATTCCACCTTGATATTATTTTTGAGGGAAAACTACTTTAGTTTCATGCTTATTTCAAGATTTGGTACTGTTTAGCTTTCATCGACATAGGTACTTCATTACAAGTATGTCGGGTTTTACCTGTCCTGACCTGTACTGAGCTTGTCGAAGGAACCCGACAAATAATTGGCGGTTTAACAACAGCCATTCGGCGTGGCAAGAAACCGCCTTACTTATTTGAAAGTTTCGCGTATTTCCTGGGAGAATGGCCCGTGATGCTCTTGAACAGTCGGCAGAAATAGCTGCAGTTCTCGATTCCGCAAAGTGAAGCAGCTTCATAGACGGACTTGTTGCCCTCTCTCAGGAGCCTGCACGCATGGGCTATCCGGAGACGCAGGATGTAGCGAAGAGGCGTCAATCCCGTCATTTCCAAAAAATGCCTCTGGAACGAACGTTCCGACATTCCTGCCATCTTCTGGAGAAGGCTTATCGGGATCTCCTCGGCAAAATGTATCTCGAGATAATCGAGGACCTTCGACAGCCACGGGCTGCGCAAGTCGTCCTTGACCGCTCCCGCCCTCTGCACCGACCTGAAAATCCTCACAAAGAGCTCAAGCAGGAGCCCTGTCATCATCACCGTATGGCTTCTTTTCATCTCTTTTCTTTCGCGCTCGATCTCGGCCACGATCCTCATGCAGGAATCAAGTTCCTCCTGGGAGAGGGACGGTCTTTTCAAGGTGCTCCGTTTTTCGTCCGCCTGCCTTCCCAAAAGGATCGCATAAGCAGGATCCTCCTTCAGCATCTCCCAGTATTTTTCGACAAAGGATGATCTTATGAGGATGTTCACAAGCTTCAAGCCTTCGCAGGAATTGTAGGAATGATGCATCCCCGGCTCGATAATGAAACAGTCGCCCTCCTGGAGCTTGTATGACTTGTTTCCGAACCCATGCATACCGGTCCCCTCGAGGACCAGGACAAGTTCGGCAAAATCGTGGATATGTCTTCCGATGTCCTCCCGATGTTCCGCCCTCATCACCACTACAGGCGAGTCCGTTCCCCGGAAACAGATGTCCTCAAACCATTTCGAGGGATTGACTGCGCTGACTTTTCTTTTATTCATAAATTTTTGCCCGGCAAAAATTTATATTTGTCGGTTTTGTGCAATTATTTGCCGTTTTTATGCAAGTAATATAATTTTATTTATGGCACTTTAATGCCATAAAGAATAATTATCAAGGAGATTTAAAATGCGTATCAATGAAAAAGAATTCCGCGACAAGGTACTCGGTTGCTGGATCGGAAAGAACATCGGAGGCACGATCGGCGCACCGTTCGAATGGCACCGCCAGGTGAACAACGTGAAGTTCTATGTCCAGGAACTCAACGGCAATCCCCTTCCGAACGATGATCTCGACATCCAGCTCCTCTGGCTTGCGGCCATGGAAAGGCATGGCATCGGAGTCTCTTCGCACACCCTCGCCGAATACTGGTGCAGCTATGTGACTCCGCACTGGGCCGAATATGGCACAGGAAAGATCAACATGCGTTCCGGGCTCCAGCCCCCTCTCAGCGGAACTTTCGGCAACATGTACAAACATAGCTGCGGTGCATATATAAGATCTGAGATATGGGCATGCATTTCGCCCGGACTCCCACATGTCGCTGCAAAACTCGCCTGCAAGGACGCCATACTCGACCACGGCGACGGCGAAGGCTCGTATGCTGAAATATTCATGGCGGCTTTGGAAAGCGCCGCGTTCGTCGAGAAGGACATTTTCAAGCTGATCGACATCGGACTGTCCTTTATACCAAAAGACTGCGGCGTGACAAAGGCTGTCAACACCACCCTCAAATGCTTCAAGTCAAAAAAGACCTGGCTCCAGACCCGCGACGAGGTACTGAAGCACCACCGCGGTGGATTCACCTATATGAACTGCAGTGAGGAGGACAAGAGGAAAGGCTTCAAGGATGGTGTCCTGGGCTACGACGTTCCTTCGAATATAGCCTTCACCATCGCCCCCCTGCTCTATGGCGGAAATGATTTCCCGAAGGTCCAGTGCATGGCCGTCAACCTCGGTGAGGACACCGACTGCACCGCCGCGACTGCCGGTTCGATCTGGGGGATAATCCATGGCGCGAAGGCCATTCCGCAGAAGTGGATCGATCCTATCGGCAGAGGAATACTCACAATAGTCCTCGACCTCGGCGACATTGGCGGAGCGATTCCCAAGAACGTCGATGATCTCACTGAAAGAACTGTGAAGCTCGCAAAACAGAATCTGCTGATCAACAATTCGGAGAAGATGTGCTGCACCGAAGCCACGGATCTTTCGGATCTCAATCTCTCTTCCCTGAAATGCAAGGACAACGGCAAGGCTCTCATCGAAAGAATGAAGATGCCAGCCTACGACTTCGATCTCTTCACGGTATTCGTCGACTACGGCGACGCCCCCCTCATCAAACTCGGAATTCCCAAGAAGGTCACAATCAAAATAGCCCACACTCGCAGCATGCAGGCAAATTTGTCAATGCACTGGTATCTGCCGGAAGGATGGACGGTGACACCGTCCGCCGACGCATATGCCCTGGGCGTTCAGCCGCATCTTGGCGGAATGAACCTCAGTTTCGACTTTGAATTTACTGCCACGAAACTGGCAAAGTCGATGAACCGGGCGGTGCTGGAGATCACCACCGAGGGAAGGCCGACGGTAATGCTCGTACCGATAACTTTACTGAATGGCAGTGTAATGGGCTGATAGCAGAAGTGTTCAGGTGTCAGTGTTCAGGAAAGAAAACACATGCAGAATTCTTGTATTCTCATTGTCATTCGTTCTTCACCTGACACCTGACATCTGATAACTGTATGTCAATTGCCTTTCCGGTTCCTTATCGCCTCATTCGTGGCTTCGCGGGCAATGTCGGTTACTTTCATGCCTGCTTCGGCGGTGGTCAGGAGCTCGGATTTTCCCGTATGCAGGGATTTCGCCCATTCCTTGTAGACGCCCTCGAAATTCTTTTCATGATGGAATTCAAACTTGAAAGTGCCGTTGGAATTTCTCATAATGAAGCTTTCTGCTTCGCGATCGTAGCGGATCACGCCGTCAGTCCCGATAAGCTCATAGACAAACTCCTTGGACTTGTGCTTGGAAGTGAAATGGTAAGAATAACTGATCTCGACCATGGTATGGGCACCGTTCGCATGGTCCATATGAAGCCATACGTGGTCAGGCGCCTCATACTTGTCAACCCAGGCGCCGTATCCGTGATATGAGACAATTTCTGAATTCAGCCAGAACATTGCAAGATCGATCTGATGGGTTCCGCAGTCGACCATCGGCCCGCCCTCGAGCATCCTGTCTTCGCGCCGTTTCTGGATGATCCTCTTCCCTTTTCCATCGAGTTCATATTTCCCATGGCAGTCCCAGTTGTAGATGAGCCGGAGCGAACGGACATCTCCAATTGCTTTTTTCTTGAGCAGCTCCCGGATTTTCAATGCACACGGACTGAACCTGTAGCAGAATCCGGTGTAGAGCGGTAGTTTCGCCTTTTTCATCACTCTTATCATTTCCATGGATTCTTTCCTGTCCATGGCAAGAGGCTTCTCGCAGATCACAGGCATCTTGTATCTTGCCGCATCAAGGACGTTCTGCCTGTGGCACGGCGCAGGGGAAGTAATGCTGACAGCCTCGATCCCAGATTTGAAGAATTTCTCCGGATCCGTGAAAGCGTTTGGAATCCCGTATTTCTTCTGCATTGCCAGAAGGTTCTTCTCGAACGGATCAAATATCGCATGCAACTTGAGTTCTTTTACATTGAGTATCGCAGGTATGTGCCCGTAGTTAGCCACCGCCCCGCATCCCATCAGACCAATCTTTTTCATTTATAGTAATTCCTTTATATTTATTTTCTTGACAGGATTACAGGATTACCCGGATTTATTGAATTCAATCTATCATGCAAATCCAGTTATCCTGTCAAAATATTAATTCCCAGTACCCGACATCTATCCATTTCCCGAACTTGAAGCCGACCTCCTTGAAGTGGGCGACTTTCTTAAAACCGAACTTTTCATGCAATGCCACGCTTCCTTTGTTCGGCAGGGCGATTCCTCCGACCACCACGTGAAAGCCGTTCTTCTTGAGCATTGGCAGAAGAGCCTTGTAGAGTTTCGTCCCTATCCCTTTGCCTACGGCGTCACGGTGCAGATAAACGGTGCTTTCTACCGTCAGCCTGTATGAACAACGTGTCTTCCACTTGCCTGCGTAGGCATATCCGAGGATCTGTTTGCCTTCGACATACACAATCCAGGGAAAGTCCTTCCCTATGTCCTTTATCCTTTTTGCCATTTCACTTGCAGACAGAGGGACTTCTTCGAACGTGACTACCGTGTTTTCGATATAATAGTTGTATATCGAGCATATTGTTTTCGCATCGGTTGTTTTTGCTTTTCGTATCATATAGTGAAGCTAATACCTGCGATGAATATTTTCAAGCATTGAGGACAATTGCAGAACTGCCATAAAGGTTTGCTTGGCAAATAAATCCCGTTGGAGTACAAGCTTCAGCTTGCGTAACTAACTGAATACAAAGACAAACTAAAGTTTGTACTCCAACGGGATTTATCCCCCGATAAGCCTTTCTGGCAGTTTTGCAATTGCCCTACAGAGAGGTACTTTAATAAAGAACACGTCTTGCGACGTTAACACTACAAGCTCATGCTTAAGAATTGGAAATCCGTTGGTAGTTAAGCTCGCAAGAGCTGTTCTTGAATTAACATTGTTTCGGATTTCGATATTCGGATTTAATACTATGATTGGAATATCAAGACTTTACATCGGAAAAGCTGAGGCTTCAGATTCTCTGCGATATTCGCGGAAACCCGGGCATTCCCCTGCCCAGCGGAAACCGATCGTCGTCTGGAATGCGACGAAACGCTGCAACCTTCTCTGCCAGCACTGCTATTCCAGTTCAGAGTCTTCCCTCTCCATCGACAACGAACTCACGACCGCAGAAGCCAAGACTTTCATCGGAGATCTTGCGAAGTTCGCAGTTCCCGTGCTTCTTTTTTCCGGCGGAGAACCGCTCATGCGTCAGGACATCCCGGAACTTGCGAAGTTCGCAGTTTCCAAGGGCCTGCGCGCGGTGATCTCGACAAATGGAACCCTGATCAATGCCTCCATGGCAAAAAAACTCAAGGACGCAGGCGTATCATATGTCGGCATAAGCCTTGACGGCTCTGAAACCGTGAACGACAAGTTCCGCGAAAAAAAGGGGGCATTCGCAAAAACTATTTCAGGGATAAGGGCATGCAATAAGGCAGGATTGAAGGTCGGTATCAGATTTACGATCACGAAGAAGAACTACAAGGAAGTCCCTTTCATATTCGATCTGATTGAAAAGGAATCCATCCAAAGGGCCTGCTTCTACCATCTTGTCTGCAGCGGACGAGGCTCGGACATCAGGAAGGAGATCCTTTCTCCGGAAATCACACGGAAGACCGTCGATCTGATAATTGACCGCACTGCCAATCTGCACAAGCGTGGAATATGCACGGAAGTCCTGACAGTCGACAACCACTGTGACGGTCCATATCTGTATCTCAGGATGCTGAAGGAAAACAGCCCTCGCGCAAAAGAAGTCCTTGATCTTCTAGAAATGACCGGGGGCAACAGCAGCGGCGTCGGTATCGCATGCGTCAGCTGGGACGGCACGGTCTATCCGGACCAGTTCATGCGGAATCATCCTGTCGGAAACATCAGGGAAAAACCTTTTAGCGGGATATGGCCCAGCAAGCCGGGTGAATTTCTTCAGAAATTACGCGAGAAACACAAGTTGGTCACCGGACGCTGTGCGAAATGCCGTTTCCTCGATGTCTGCGCCGGGAATTTCAGGGCAAGGACCGAGGCTCTGACAGGCGATCTCTGGGCTTCGGATCCGGCATGTTATTTGAACGACAGGGAAATCAAGACACGCTAAAGCTGTGAACTCCAACTAATACAAACAAAGAGCACAACATGAAAACTGATTATTTCTGCATTCGTTGGAGTTCACAGCTTTAGCGTGCTCTTTTCTTGATTGGGGGCTTATATGTATAACTGGAGAAAAATGACGCAGGAAATGCGTGCCGATGTTTTAAAGACCAGACAAACACAAAAACTGCCATGGCATTCGCCCCCGCATATCCAAGGGGACAATTCGGAATTCCATATTACTGCAGCTTGTTATGAACATCACCCAATAATAGGTTTTTCCATAGAGAGAATTCGCAAGCTTGAAGAAACAATCACTCAATCCTTTAAATTGGCAACAGAAGAAATATACGCTTGGAGCATATTGCCTAATTACTACCATCTTCTGATAAAAACAACAGATCTCAAAAGTTCCTTGAAAAAACTCCATCAAATACATGGTTCATCCTCGTATTATTGGAATAAAGAAGAGAATTCAAGAGGCAGACGAGTTTGGTTTAATGCGCTTGAACATGCTATAAAATCTGAAAGACACTTCTGGGCTACGATAAACTATATCCATAACAATCCTGTAAAACATGAATATGTCAAAAAATGGCAGGACTGGCCTTTTTCAAGTTTCAAATCCTTCTTAATGGACAAAGGAAGAGAAGAGACAATCAGAATATGGAAAGAATATGACATAAGCGATATGGGGAAGGACTGGGATAATTAAGACACGCTGAAGCTGTGAACTCCAACGAAAGACAAGAATGCATAATAAGTGTCACTATCCTGAATTTTCTTTATTGTTCAAATGTTGGAGTTCACGGCTTTAGCGTGGTATTGTTTGGAATTCAACCATGAACCATACTGAAAACAAACAAACCGAACTTCGTCTTGTCGCCTGGGAGACTACGCGGCGCTGTCATTTGAAATGCCAGCACTGCCGCGGGGCTTCGCGTGACATGGAATATTCCGGGGAACTCTCCACGGAAGAAGGCATGAAACTGATTGACAGCATAGCTTCCTTTGCAAAACCTATCCTTATTCTAACCGGCGGTGAACCGATGATGCGTCCGGACATCTTCCAGCTTGCGCGTTATGCTTCGGACAAGGAATTTCGAGTCGTCATGGCTCCCTGCGGCCAGATGATCACACCTGAGACGGCCCGAAAAATCAAGGATTCCGGCATCAGGAGAATAAGCATAAGCATCGATGGCGCGACCTCCGTCTCCCATGACAAGTTCCGTGGTGTTGCCGGCGCCTTCGAATCCACAATGGAAGGACTGAAGAACGCCATAGCCGAAAAGATCGAATTCCAAATAAACACAACTGTCACCAGAAGCAATCTCAGTGAAATTGACAGGATCTATGAATTGGCTTTGAAGCTGGGAGCCGTGGCCTTCGACATTTTCATGCTTGTGCCGACAGGACGAGGTTCCGCATTGAAAGATCAAGGGCTGACTGCTGTAGAATATGAAGAGACTCTGAAGAAGGTTTATGAGCTCCAGAAGATTTCGCCTATAATCGTAAAATGCACGTGTGCACCCCAGTTTGCGAGGATCAAGGCGCAGGATCCCGGAGAAAGCTCAAAACATCCCGGAGGAGGCTGTCTTGGAGGCAGAGGATTTGTGTTTGTCTCCCATACAGGAATAGTCCAGCCATGCGGTTTTCTCGATGTTGAGGCCGGCAATCTGAGGAATGACAATTTCGACTTCAAGAAAATATATGAAACATCAAAGATCTTCCAGGAGCTCAGGAACGTCGACTGCTACCATGGCAAATGCGGCATCTGCGAATTTCGCAGGATCTGCGGTGGGTGCAGGGCCAGAGCATACGCCAAAGACGGAGACATGCTTGGAGAAGAAAACTTGTGCAGATATTTTCCTGCGAGGCAGGAAAATATATGAAAAACAAGTAATTTGGAACTTAATAAAAGATGAGTCGTAAAATCACAATAAAAAACCAGGAACTCCTTCTTGCTCTTCAGCAGGGGATATCCATCAGTTCCCGGCCTTTTGCGAAATTCGCAGGGGAATTCAATGTTTCCGAACCGGAAATACTGGGATGGTTAGAAGACCTGTTCAAAACCGGTGCGGCACGGAGGCTTGGCGGGATATTTGATTCCAAGCGTCTCGGATACAGGAGTGCACTGTGCGCGCTCAGGCTGAAAACAAAGGATGAAAAGAAAGTTGTTTCGGAAATTGGAAGGCACAACGGGATTACGCACTGCTATCTCCGCGGATGGCCGTCGGATCTCAGAAAAGGCGGCGGCAGTTCCATCTCCGTAAAAATCCCAAACCTGTGGTTCACTTTTTCAGAAAAGAAAGATGTTTTTGAAAAAAGCCTGAAACGTTTCGAGAAGAAGCTGGGAGCCGGGAACATACTCGTCTTCCCTTCCGTCAAAAGGTTCAAGGTTGATGTGATATTTTTTTCCGGAACGGAAAAAAATATAAGCAGGAGGCACCTGCCGAAAGAGACAAGGATTGATAAAATCCAATTCACGAAACGGGACAAGCAGCTGGTACGGCTTCTCCAGGGGAATCTTCCGGTAGTTTCTGAACCTTTCAGGTATCTGGCGGAGAAAACAGGATTCACTGAAAAGGAGATCCTGTGTAAGCTGAAAAGATGGAAGAAGGAAGGAATCTTGAGGAGGATTGCATTGATTGTCCGCCACCAGAAGATCGGGTTCAAGGCCAATGCGATGTGCGTGTGGAATGTTCCTGAAAACAGGATTTCCAGCATAGGCAGGCAGGTCTCAGGCTTCAGGTTCGTCACGCACTGCTACGAAAGGATTGAACACACGTCTTTCCCCTACAATTTTTACGCGATGATCTACGCCGACAGCTGGGAGAAGCTGCAGAAGCTGTTCTCCAGAATTTCAAAATCTTCAGGATTGACCGGCGGACTGATGCTGTGCTCGCTCAAGGAATACAAGAAGACGAGTCCGGTCTATTTCTCCGCCAGCTCGTAGATCAGCGCCGGCTGACCATTGCTGGCGGACACTTCCGCCTTGAAGCTGTATGCACCGTCAGCATATTCAGTCTTTTCTTCACGCAGGCGTTTCCCTCCGAAATCCACAACGTAGAGTTTCATGTCCGGATTGCTGTTCTTCAATGAGACCTCCGCGGAACCGACATGGACCAGATACGGCAGGGTGCCGCGTTTCACAAGCGTCGTCATTTTGGGATTGCTGAACTGCATGTTGGTGTTGAGCACGTTGGTCAGATGGAAGAGGAGCACGCGCTTGCTCTCCGCCAACGGCTTGCTGTCCATGGCGGACGCTGAGACCGAGGAGAAAAAAGTACGGTTCTTCACCGAGAGATTTTTCCCGCCGAGGTCGATCGCCGCAGGAGCAACGATGCATTCTGTCTTGTCGGTGACAATTTTAACATATCCTTTCTTGTTGTTCAGGATGATCTGTCCGTTGTCGGACACGATTTCTTCGCCGCTTTCCGGAAGCTTCGTAAGATTCTTTGCATCGACAAACTGGTTTCCGGACAAGGCATCGGCGGCTGGAGCACTTGCCGCAACAACCCCGTCATACTTGCCTTGAATCGTCCGACCGTTATCCACAACCTGCGAACCGATCTGGGAGACCAGTCCCGTCGCGATGAACGGCTGTGGGAATAATCCTTTGCCCCACATATCACCCAGGCCGCCTTTGGTCGCTTCATCCATGGTAACTGCATATATGAATCTCTTTTTTGCCGGCGCCACATCGCCGCGACCAAACAGGAGGATGATCTGTCGTTCCGTAAGTAGATTGAGCGGATCCGTGGCGGTATCGAATCCTTCGATTGGTTTCTGTTCCATCACGTTTTTGTCGCTGTGTGCCCAAGCGAAACGGTAGACACCGTCCCAGTCCTGCAGCGCGGAGTACGCTCCAAACATGGCGCCGCCTTCCGCACGGAACTGGTTTGGCGCGCAGAAATTGTATTCGGAAACAGTGAAAGGTCTGCCAAATATGCGGGTCGGCGTCATGAAATTCGGGCAGACATAAGCCAGGGATGTTTTCATATCGCTGTTTTGATTGTAGCTGGGCTGCGGATGATCCCAGTAGTGATGATTATCGACCAGATCGAACTCGGTACGTTCGAACGTCTGCGCCATAGTATCCCACCAGTTGCTTCCGGTTATCATCGCATTAATACCGTTATCCTTGAAGAATTTTGCCATCTGCTTGTTGGATGCCACCTTGAGCTCGGTCAGGAACTGTGCGAAAAGCGCATCTGGATTTCCGGACTTGTTATTTTCAGTCTTCCATTTTTCAAAACGGTCCAGATAGAGCTGCTTGACTTCAGGGGTTGGCGCCCAGACGGAGGCGATGCTGTCTTCGTTCACCGGGCAGATAGCCACCAGGGCAGGATCATCCTTCCACGCAATACCGGTGTAAGGATTGACGTGGTTCAGCCATTTCAGGGCCATCTTGGTCCAGGCGTTGAATGCGCCCGGAAGAATCGGAACCAGCGCCTTGATCACGTTCGGATTGTCCACATACTTGTTCCATCCTTCGATCTCATCCGCACCGAAGCGGCGCATCGTGTACAGGTCGATCGTGACATAAATGCCGGCTTTCTTCATCGCGGCGAAAAGATAATCTATCTTGTCCAGCTGGCTTTCATTGATGTCGTCGGACTTTTTTGCACTCCAGGCTCCTTTTATCAGATCAACGTCGGTATGGTGGAAACGTATCGCGTTATATCCCATGAGCTGGAAAGTGCGTGCCAGCCTGTCAGCTGCTTCTTTCGAAAGATAGTTTGCACCGAAACATGTGTTGGTGCCGACAAGCCTTACGCGTGAGCCCGGATTTTTCTCGTATTCAAAATGGCCGTCCCTGCCTGGAACGATGCGCCCATATTTGCCGGCAGGCGCGTCAGACCTGAACGAGAAATCAAGAATGCCGCCTTCCTGGATCTCAGCGGCGACCGGCAGCTCAACCCAGTTTTTGTCCGCAGCAATGAAGAACGGGGCTTCTTCGGAGAAAACACCAAAGGACAGTTCCGTGCTTGTAAAGTCCTTGCAGTTCTTGAAGTTGACACGCAGTTCATAGTTTTCATTGTTCTTCTGGACGCGGGCGTCGACAAGGGCGATATCAAGATTATCGCCCTTGATGTTCATGGTGAACTTGGAGTTTGCAACGGAAATCATTGAGGAGTTTTTCGGGAATGCGAGATATTCTTTTTCATATGTCTGGGGAAACGTGACTTTCTCGCCGTTCGAAGTAATGGTTGAACCGGCAAATTCCTTTACCGGCATGCGGAAAGCCACATACATGTTATCGAGCGAGACGGCATCCTGACTGCTGATCGTGTAGGAGACTTTCAGGCCCGTCTTTCCCTTGTCATTGACCGCTTTTGTAGTTTCAATCATTTTCAGCTTGGCGCCTGGGACATTGAAATCCGCCTCATATTTCAAGTCCATGCCCTTGCCGGACTTCTTGATATTTTCCAGGCAGTAGTCCTGGGCTGCATATTTCCAGCCGGGGCCGAAAGCGACAAGGTTGGAACTGATGGCTCCTCCTCCAATGCTCAGAAGCCCTCGGTGATCAAGCGATATCCCCTGTGGTGCTGCGTCTGCGGCTTTGACACCGCCTGTCCAGAAAGATAAAGCTGCAATCATTGCCGCAACTCCGGCGAACGGCCATTTCATGTTCATATTCATTTTCCCCTGTTTATGTGTTTCATAATGTAATTTCATTTTCCTGGAACTCCTTATTTATGAGCCTTTGAGTTTCCATGGAAGATCTTCCTGACTGTGTCGTATGCCAGCTTGGGACGCCGATATTCGTCCAGAAGACCTGCGCAGTTGAAGCCTCTCGGTTTGCAACGTACTTCTCCTGCGTTGACGAAGGATCTGGTGTCGAACATCTGCCACAGGGCAATTCCAGCAAACCTGGGATTACCAAGGACGCAACGGCATGCCTCCGCGAAATATTCCGCCTGGAATTCCTCAGACCATTGCGCGTTTGCCCGGTCGTGGCATCCATACAATGCGCAGGCGCCAATCTCAGAAATGATGAACGGCTTGCCGGCGAGATCCGGACTGCTTGCGAATTTCGCCTTCGCCTCCACGCATGGCTTGATCATCTTGGATGTTTCGGTAAGCCAGTCGGTCGGCCATATCCAGCCGGGATATATGTTAATTGCAATGACATCCACGAAATCGAAACAGAGATCCTTTTCACATTTGTTGGATGCGAAGGTCACAAGCAGCGAAGGATCTTCCGCCCTGACAGTTTCTGCAAGGTCCATGTAGAGCCTTCTGCCGGCCTTTGTTTCGGAGCATCCCTCGTTCATGAATCCCCAAAGGATCACCGAAGGATGGTTTATGCTGTTGCAGACCATAAGCCTGGTCTGTTCGATCTGGAGTTTCCTGAACTGCGGATCAAGGGCCTCCTTCCCGGTGTTGTTCCATCCCATGCTCTCCTGCCAGACCAGCATTCCGGTTTCGTCGCAGATGTCGAGGAAAGCCTGGTCCTGCGGATAATGTACGCAGCGCACGAAGTTGCATCCCAGATCCTTCATCAGCCGGATATCATCGAGCATCAGGTGCGAGGTCTGGGCCGGCCCGAGTTCCGGATGTGCTTCGTGCCGGTTGACACCGACAAGACGCACCGGCTTGCCGTTGACCAGAATCTTCTGGCCTTCTGTCCGGACTGTCCTTATGCCAAATCTTTCGACGATGCTGTCGCCGATGATCTTAACCTGGACAGTGTGAAGACTGGGACTTCCCGGAGACCATGGACTAAAATTGGGAACGAGCTGTTCCAGCACTATCTCCCCTTTCACAACTTTCTTCCGCAGCTTTTTTATCAGCCCATAGTCAAAGCCTACGGAGAACTCCAGCTCGGATGGGGCCTTACCGCCAAGCAAAATCTTCAGTTGTACCAGTCCTTTCGAGACATCCATAGTAGAGACACGCACCCTCTCCACGCGGAGAACTGGAAGTACCTGCAGACTGACGCTCCTGTAAATTCCGCCGTATCCGTAGAAATCATAATTCGGATTGAAAAGAGGAATCCTTCCGGGATCAAAACGGTTGTCCACCGCAATGATCAGTTCGTGCTCCGTGCCTTTTCCGGCATCGAAATCGTAATCAACTGTCGAGTACGGCAGCTTGCATTCGCCGATCTCGCGGTTGTCCCACCACAAACGCGCATAGAGTCCGAGACCGCCGATCTTCAGGCAGAGCTTCTGTCCGGCAACGGATTCAAGATGAAGTTTCCTGCGATATACGCCTACACCGCGCCTGCCGAAAAGATCGATGCATGTGTCAAATACTCCTGGCACAGCCATATGCCCGTCGTATTTCAGTGCGGCGGGTTTGAGTTTAACGATGTCACATTCGAATCCCAGCCAGGAGAAATCCCATATTCCATCCAGGCAGATGTGCCTACGTTCCGGATAATGTGGAAATACTGTCATATTTATAATCTCCTTATTGCTTAATTTGCCTAATTGCGCATCGCCAACGCGATGATTCCTATAACAACAGTTGCGATTCCGATTATTTCGGCGCGGCTGACAGGTCGGCGCTGGACAATGTGTTCCCAGACAGCATATCCCAGTATTCCAGTACTGCAGGAAAGCGGCCAGCCTATGGCCGCACAGCCTGCGGCGCTGAGACGGTCAAGCGACAGATAGACAAGTCCAAAGCATCCGCATATCACAAGGCCATAAGGAACTGCCCATGGCAGGATTCCACGCAGAATCTTCCAATCAGTCTTTCCAGAGCATGCAAATCCTGAAAGAGCAATGACACCCAGTGTGATTGGCAGCCGGAGATGTGCGGCATCATGCCAGCCCGTCCAGTGGGAAGGGACGGACATCAGAGTCTGATTCACCCCGTAGCAGATCATCGCCATAAGCGACCAGAATACCCAGCCACGAGCCGGGGACGCAGCACTGATAGAGGTTTTCGTCCGTGCCAGAAATGCCACTCCCATGAGAATTATGAGCAGGCCGCACCATGAAAGCGTGCCGGGCTTTTCACTCCATATCATGACAGTGGCGATGAATGTCAAAGCCTGGCCTCCCTGTCCTATCGCCCATGCGACAGGCCCACGGCCGATCGCCATTGCACGTGACATTGCAAGATGTCCTGCGACATTGCCCAGGGCTCCTGGAATGATCCACAAGGCCAGTTCTCCAATCCTTTTTTCAGAACCGGCCGCATGCCAGTCAACCATAGCCATCAAAGAGATGGCAAGGCCAATCACAGCCCCGGATGAAAGAAAGAGCATGAACGGAAGACCTCGCCTTGACACTTCTGCGAAGAGGGCGGCACCAGCCGCAAAAAAGCAACCAGCCAATATGGAATATGCAATGCCTTCAAGCATGACAAGACTACGCCTTCTGGTAAATCCTCACATAATCTATCAGGTACTTCTGCGGGAATATTGATGGATCCACCTTGCCTCCCCAGCTTCCGCCAACTGCCAGATTTATGAGGAGATAATGAGGATCACGGAACGGATTATAGCCGCCTTCAACGGCATCATCCAGCTTGTAGGTGTGATAGAACTTGTCGTCAAAATAGAAATCCATTTTCTCGGAGTCCCATTCAACGGCATATACATGGAAATCATCATATGGCTTTTCCGTGATTATCTTGCTTCCCTTCTGCGCGTGCTTCCCGCCGCTGCTATAATGGACGGTCGCATGGACGCTGTTCGGTTCGAACCCGACGTACTCCATGATGTCTATCTCGCCGCAGCGGGGCCAGGCGATCTTTGTTATATTGGTTCCGAGCATCCAGATAGCGGGCCAGATTCCAGTTCCATGAGGGAGTTTTGCCCTTATCTCAATTCTGCCGTATTTCACAGCGAACTTTCCCTGGGTAGTGATGCTTGCCGCAGTATACTCGGCAAATTCACGGTTCTCACTCCACTTGTCTGAACCTGCCTTGAATCCCGGATTCGGAAATTTCTCCCTGCGCCCCTCTATCACAAGCATCCCTTTCTCAACACGGGCGTTTTCAAGCCTGGCCTCCGTGTAATACTGCTCCTCCTTGTTGCGCACGAAGCCAACTTCATAAATCCATTTGGAGCTGTCAGGAAGACCGTCCCTGTCGAATTCATCCGACCAGACGAGTTTCCAGCCGTTGACGGCATTTGATTTCGATGCAGAATCCGCCATATACATTATCTCCTAATATGTTTTCAGGGAACCTTTATATTTCGTGTTGGCGCAGGGGCGCGTGCCGACTGAAGCTTGATCCCGCAGCCTTCATCAATTAATAAGCGGAAAATCTCCCTTTTAAGTAGTCGCTCCGGGATAATCCTTCTGCATGCCCGTCAACATATGCAAGGTTGATTATCCTTTTATAACTGTGGCGGCAGGAATAATGATTGTGATCATATTTGCACAAGCAAAATACGCTGTTATAAATGCCTCCGTCGCCCATGAGGTAAGTAGTTGAGGCCTTGCTCGCTGACTTTGAAAGCCTGGCGAACTGCCATTTATTATTGGAATCTACTGTCCCATAAATACGGTGGTTAGTCGCGTAGCCGTTGCCAATCCATCCATTCACCGTACCATTCAAATTACTGGTCTGCTGGTAATTAGGGCACTCAAATATAGTGTTGGCGACAGCGGAGATCGTTGAGACGTTTTTGCCTCCAGTGTATTTTGAAACATGCTGCACCCAGGCATTTGAATAGTAATCAGAGGTTTCCTTGATCCCCCATGCCCCAAGGTTGGGGAGATAATCATCCCACTCGTCGGCGTAGCTGAACATTGCAAGAGCTATCTGCTTTTCATTATTGATACATTTGATCGCCTTGGCGGTCTCCTTCGCCTGATTCAAGGCCGGCAGCAGCAGCGCCGCCAGGATTGCGATGATCGCAATGACCACGAGCAATTCAATTAGTGTGAATCGAATTACTCTCGCCGTCGTCCCGAGTACGCCGCTTTTGGCGGGTCTCGGGACTATGGCGGGCACAGCCACGAGCAGCTCGATCAATGTAAAAGTATTTCGAGGGCCAGCCCTCGAACTGCATATTTTCTGATTCATGACACCCTCCATTTCTTTATTTCCTGCCATTCGTAATGACGATCTCCTGGAGCTTCACTTCGCTGAGAACGAACGTTGACGGCTTGCCTCCTCCGATGTCCATGGTAATTCCTGCCTTAGGATCGGAGTGCGTCCCCATTGAAAAACAATAGAACGGATTAGTGACCTCGGGGCTTATCCTGCTGTGCGTATAATGATTCCACGGAGCGGGACCTTTTCCCATGTAGGAAGTAACATCCCGTCCGGCAGTGTCACTTGCAACATAGCTGACCATGTACAATTTTCCCTGTTCCAGGCTGAAACTCCATTTGGACAGCTGGACGTTCCAGGCATTTTTCCCGGGATTTGTGATGTTGACAACAAGCGTTCCATCCTTAGCTACCATTGTGGCTTCGGCACCGCCACCGACATTCAGCTTCCATCCGTTCGTATCCGTGGAAAAATTGCTGCTATAAAGGATCTTCAGCTCCGATTTGGCAGGTTCTGGCATTGGATTGCGCAGCAGCGCATCGGCCATCTCGGGATAAACCTTGCCAGCCTTGCGGTCATATATGCCGAACAACGCGCTGAAATCCCAATACGCCCAGCTGAAATTGCGCTTTTCAAAACACCTCGCCGTAAATGTGGTCCACCGCGCCCGAGATGCCATGTCCGCATGGATGATGACACCGAATTCACCGATATGGATGGGGATATCATGCTTCTTCCCGAACGCCGCGAATTTATCCGCGGCCTGCTCAATAAAAGCACGTTCGTATTTGGCATTGAGCCATTCGGTACCCAGCCATGCCTTCGCGCCATTTTCAAAGCTTGCGTTCTGGTGTGTGAAATTGAACGGGCCGTAGAAATGCGGCGTATAGATCAGATAAGGATCATTGGGTATCGCTTCACCCGCACCCATCAGGACGATCCTCTTTGGATTTGTCTTTCTGATCTGGCCCAGTGCATCCGCAAAGAAGACTTCCCATTTCTCGCCGGTCAGTTTTCCCTGGGGTTCATTCATGACTTCGAACACCACGCTGTCGGGATAGTCCTTGAAAGCCTCGGCGATCTGCGCCCACTGTGAAAGGAAGCGATCCCTGCTGGCGTCCGGATCCTTATGGACTCTCCAGTGGTGGTGCATGTTGACGATTACTAGAAGCTTGTTTTTCAGCGCCTCATCCACCACGCCTTTGATCCGCGTCATGAATTCCGGTTTGATGGTGTATGGCGCCTCGAGCATGGCGCGCTCATCAGTCTCCCAATTTATCGGGAGGCGTATGTGCTTGAATCCCAGATCGCTGATCGTCTTCAGATATTCCGGTTTCCACGGATTCCCCCAGCTGTCCTCCTTGGGCGAAGCTTCAAACGTGTTGCCGATGTTAACACCGCGGCCCAGACGCTTGTTCATTTCGAAGGCGGCGCTCCTGTCCAGGGAATATCCGTCGCAGGCGGCAATGAGCGACAAAATGAGCACCGCGCAAGACACACAGATTGCCCGAACATTTGTATAAAAGTTTCCCATCATGACATATTCTCCTTGTTAATTTCCTTTTCCTAATGTGCCTTTGCCATTTTCTTCATAATTCCCTCTTCTTCCTACCCAAGGGATTCCATAACTATTTCAAATTGACATCGATAAGACCGTTGCTATAATCATTGTACAGGCTTGTGGACGAATCAACACGCCCATCCAGGAATGCAATGTTGCAGCGGTCTAAATGCCTGTATGATGGCGGATACTGTCCTGTCGTCGAAGTGCTGTTCCACTCCCATATGCCGGGAGTGTCGACAAAAGTCACCACCTTGCTGATGTTCTGACCGCTGGTAAGAGGCCGCCATCCTGTGTTACCATTAAAATTGCTGGTCCTGAGACCTAATCCGAGGTTGACCTGGGATCCGGATCCGTTCCAGGCGTTTAACCATTTGGGGCAGAAGAACACCTTGTTGGTTGGGATCTGGTCAGGAAAGGCGGTGCAGCATGAATTTGTATTACCGAGATAACTTCCCATGTATATTGCCGACTGCCAATATACCCATGCGCCGGTCCTGGTCATTCCCTTCCAGGTAAGGCTTGAATAATATGTCGCCAGAGGAGTGAAATATTGCTCATTGTCGTTGGCATACAGGAGGCCTGCGGCGGCAAGCTGTTTCAGGTTTGACCTGCAGACGGTGCTCCAGGCAGTGTTCTTGGCCTGCTGGAGCGCAGGCAGGAGCAGTGCCACAAGTATTGCGATGATCGCAATTACGACCAACAGCTCAATCAATGTAAATACTGATATTTTAATTCTACGGCTTTTCATTTTCCCTCCACTATATCAACGTAGTCCCTGGTGGTCAGCACGTGCTTGAAATAACTGGAATCATATGGAACAGGAACGGATCTGACATTCTTCGCCTGTGTCCTGTTTTTGTTTTCATACATTGCAATTGCCGCTTCAGCGAGCTTGTCGTTTGGTATTGGCAGGCATCTGATCATTGCATCAAGCTCCTTGTCCCAATAAGGTGACTCATGGAAATATATGATCTTCAATTCCTCCGGGATTTTCACCCCCGCGGTCTTTGCGATCAGCAGGACACGCAGCGCATGATTGAGTTCGTAGCACAGGAGAACAGGTGAAGGCTGCGCCATTTTCAGGAATGAACGCAAGGAATCAGTAGTCATCTCGTCAATGATGAAATGCGTTGCCTTGATTCCGGCTCCCGCCATCGCATCCCTGTAGCCAAGATATCTGTCTTTGACGCTATAATGGTTTTCTCCAACCTGCCTGTCCGGCCGCCGGGAATAACCGACAAAACCAATTCCCAGGTATTGCCGTGATGTCAAGAACGAAGTGATCTGGAAGGACGCCCCATAATCGTCAGGATAGACGCAATTATATTTCTGCTTGTTGTTGATCCAGATTTCAGGGATGCCTGCAGACTGGAAGATATTGAGCAACGGCCTGATATCGCCTCTGGTTATATTTACAAATGCCCCGTCAATGCCTAATTTTCCCGGATTATCCTTCAAGGCATCAATTTCAGATGGCAGCACAGGAACAAGGGCGAGATGTTTATGGATTTTCAACAGACTGGCCTGCAGATTCTGCAGAAGAACATTGGGGACAAAGCTCCGGTTGCTGTCACCCAGCCCAATCAGGCCGATCGTGCCATGGTCATTCCTCCTCAAAGCTAAAGCCATCTTGTTTGGCCTGTATTCAAGCTTGTTTGCAACTTCGATGACATGCCGGCGCACGGATTCGCTGATCCTTCCTGTTCCGCTCAAAGCCTGTGAAACTGTCTGCTGGCTGACGCCGGCGGCACTGGCAACAACCGCCTGCGTGGGCATCGCGTTCTGTTTTTTTCCGCCTATTTTCATCCGGCACCTTGAAAAAGCATTTTTCTCTGTGATATTACGTACTATCAAATATAATATCCTATTTATGGCGCCATGTCAAGAGATAAAATAAAATATTTTCAAAAGGCAGGCGGAAAATCCATCCCGGATGACAAGGACAGTCCGCTGGCAGGAAAGCATATCCAATCAATTTGCACGCAGGCCTGGGAAGCAACGTGGTCACGCTTCTACAGGAATGATACGCATCTTTTCTACGACTACCTGAGCAGCTATGAGCCCGGACACGAACTGGCGCACCTCCCCGCTGCCGACGAGGTCCGCCGTCAATATCCCAATATATATGGATACGGTACCGGCATGGAGGACTGCATGATTTCCGCAGGAGTAATGCTTTGCCTGATTACAGATCGCTATGCGGTCACCGGAGATGAAACGCTTCGTGAACTTGCTGATGCCGTCTTCCAGGGAATCCAGCTCTGCGCTACCGCACACGGGATCCCGGGATTCCTGGCGCGCGCCGTCTGCGCCGAAGATCTCAAGGGCATTTATATAAATTCCTCCCGTGACCAGTATACGCATGCCGTCCACGGCCTATGGCACTATTTCCGCAGTCCGCTCTGTGGAATTGAAAGGAAGGCGGAGATAGGCACGATAGTTTCCGCGATTGCAGACCGTATGATACGGAATGTCACACCAGAAAACGATTATGATTCCCTGCGGGCAGACGGCACCCGTGATACGCACGGCATCAGCAGGATGTGGAACGTCAAGGGACATGAAGCCGCGCGACTGCCGATGCTATATGCTGCAGCGTGGGATGTGACCGGACGTCAGGTGTATCACGAAATGTACCGCAGATATCTCGAGCCGGCCGTGGAGCAGTCCCTTGACTTTGAAGGAGGACAGCCGACATACGCCCTGTTGCAGATGCAATGTTCATTGGAATTGCTTTCGTTGCTTGAACAGGACAAGTCTCTGAAGAAAAAGATGCACGGGATCATGAAAAGGATATCAAAGCTCTGCGCTGGACGTGCCATCAATGCCGATTGCCTGGCCCGCGGACTTGACCTCACGATGGTCGGCCCCGACTGGCGGAAGAGCGGCGGTCTTGTGGGCGAATATCGCAAAGTCTGGTACTGCATCCGTGAAAGTGGAGAGGCTGCGCTGGCCCAGCTGATTGGAAACAGGGAAAAGTTTTCCCGTTCCCAGCAGGAGCTGCTGGCGCAGGCCATCACACGGATTGACTGTGGACAGGTTTCGAGCGGAGGCATATTCTATCTCCAGGCCGCCTATTGGAAAGGTACGGATTAAGTAAACTATGTCGTTTACTTAATACGTACTAAAAATAAAATGCCAAAATTGGCTGGGAACATCATGTTTTTACGTTTAAAACAGCTGGCCTGATTTATTCAAGAATTTTCTTCAATATTCTTCAAGCCTGGTTTCAAGCCTCTTGCAGCCCTGCGTGGAGGTGTTCTCCCAGAACCAGGTGCTTGTGAAGGGATCGATGTCGAGGTTCTGCCAGCGGTTCTGCCTGTATTTCAATGTCATCATGATGATTGCATGCCCGTCAAGCATGACAGTCGGGCGCGGACCGAGCCAGCCGTGAAAGCTTGAGACCGGTCCGTTCCAGTCATCGGTCGAGCCGTACTTCGTATCATCGGGATTTTCAGATCTTCCGCGCGAGCAGAAATGGAGGGGGTATGATGCTGGTTGTCTGTAATACAATGTTCTCATACCATCGCTATTGTTGGCGGTCCAGTAGATCCTGCCGCCGTTATAGGAGTTCAGGTCATACTGTCCGGTGTTATCGCCATGCTTGTACCGCAGGTTGCCCCACGCAGGCCAGCTGTTGGGGGCCTGGAAGACGGTCATATTCGAACTCGGACAGAGGAATATGCCGCCGATCACGTTGTCCTTCTTGACAGTCGTACCTACATAATCCCTTATCGTATTTTCCAGCCTGAGTCCCCGGCCATTGTCCCACACGCCTGTGGATTCCGGATATGGCCTGGTGTTGTTGTTGTCGTCGGCATAGGTGAGTATTGCAAGGCCTATCTGCTTGAGATTTGAGACGCAGGAGATGCGCTTGGCCTGCTCCTTGGAATTCTGCAGGGCGGGAAGGAGGAGCGCCGCCAGGATTGCGATGATCGCAATCACCACCAACAGCTCGATAAGCGTAAAGCCTCTCCGGACAGCTCCCGCCACCTCCTTCACCATTGATTTGTTGATTCCCAATTTCAAATCATCATACCTCTTGTCTTGAATATGATATTTCATGCTATATTATAAAGCAAATACATTATGTTTTCTATACGTAAATACTAAAATCAGAATATCAAATCTTGCTATTTTATTGACTTTTTATGCTATTAAGATATAAGGACACCTCCTATTTCGAGGAATTGTTCTCCTTCCGCAAGGATGGAGGCGGTGATGACATGCCGTTGCCGGCAATGCTTCTTTCATGCGGCCATAGCAACACCTCCCAGTACCCTAACTACCTGTGCGACGGACAGCACCCGGCGATAATTCCGTTTGCAGTCTGGCAGTATACTCTGGCGGGTGAAGGCATCCTGGATTTCGAAGACAAGAAGGGCATCCCTCTTTCACCGGGAACGCTCATGCTGCTTACCGCACCCCACGTGTACCGCTACTATCCGGCGGATCCCTCGGGCAACTGGGATTTCCTGTTCGTCTGCATGAACGGCAGCACAGCCTTGAACTTCTGCCGCGAACTGACCTCGTTCCATGGACCTGTGAACCGGCTTCCGTCCGCATCTCCATCTGTGGCCTCGGCCCGGAAGATTCTGTCTGAAGCCCATAAGCGTAAAATCAACTCCCGCTGGACCGCTTCGATGCTGGCCTATGAACTTATAATGAACACCTCGAGGGACCTTGCAACGTGCGCTCCGGGACATTCATATCCCCATTTCATCATACGGGCTTTAGATTACTGCACGAGCCATGCGGATCGTCCTCTTTCCGTAGGTGATCTGGCCAAGGCATCCGGTTTCAGCCATTACCACTTCGTCCGTCAGTTCAAGAAGAATGTCGGAATCCCACCGAGTGAATACATCCGCGAGGTACGGCTCTCCCGAGCCCGACATCTCCTGCAGATGAGCACGGCAAGCATCAAGGAGATTGCGGACATCTGCGGGTTTGCGAGTGTCGCACATTTTTCAAGGACGTTCCGGTCCAAGTTCGGGATATCACCAGGTAAAATTCGGAGGACAGGCGGATGAAATTCTTAATCCGGGCCATGCCGGTATTCATCTCATGCACCCTTGAGGATCTTATTCAGAAACAATCTCATACACATGCCCTTTGGACGTGCGGAATTCAAGAATCCCATCCCTGAACGAAGAGGCAATGTCAATGCCTTCCGAGCAAACCTTTAGCTTCTTGTCCGTACGTATCCGCAATATGTTTCCGCATGCGGAGCGGACAGCTGTCCTGACAAGCCGGTTGTTCTTCCATTCCATATCAAATGTGAAACCGCCCCTGGCGGCAAGCCCCCTTGCCGATCCGTCCTCCCATTGTGACGGAAGCGCGGGCAACAGGCGAACTACAAATCCATTCATTTTGGATTTTAAATCATTTCCAGTCTTTAAATCGGCATTTGGCAATCGACAATCGACAATTTTCTCATGGCTCTGCAGAAGCATTTCACAGATGCCGGCGGTCACTCCGAAATTGCCGTCTATCTGGAACGGCGGATGAGCGTCAAAAAGATTTATGTAGACGCCACCACCGCTCATCCTTCCTCCTTCCTTCGCATCCACCACGCGAAGCATGCGGTTGATAAGTCCCTGACAGCGGTCTCCGTCGAGAAGCCTTGCCCAAAAGTTTATTTTCCAGGCAAGGGACCAGCCGGTACCTTCATCGCCCCTTATCTCAAGCGTCCGTTTAGCTGCATTGAAAAGATCCGGCGTCGTCTCCTTTCCTATCTGGCTCCCGGGATGCAGTGCGAACAGATGGGAGACATGCCGGTGATGAGGTTCCGAATCATCAAAATCCCTGAACCATTCCTGGAGTCGGCCGTTCCTCCCTATTTGGAATGGGAGCATCCTGTCCAGCGCATTTTTTATCCTTGCCCTCAAATCCTCGTCCACACCGAGAATTTCAGCGGCCATGCTGCAGTCGGCAAGAAGTTCACGGATTATACCAATGTCCATCGTGCTTGAGATGCTGACGCATTCGTGCTTCCCGTCCGGGGCGATGAAGGCGTTTTCCGGAGATGTCGCAGGTGCTGTCACCAGATATTCCCTGCCGTCAATTTTGCCGGGAACAAGCCAGTCGAGGTAGAATTCAGCTGACCCCCTGAGGAGCGGATAGGCCTTCCCCTCAAGAAATTCCTTGTCCTGGCTGAATGCAAAATGCTCCCACAGGTGAGTAGCGAGCCATCCCCCTCCCATCTGCCAGCAGGACCACCTCGGATCTCCGTTGCCATAGTCGCCAACCGGACACGCATGCCCCCACAAATCTGTATTATGATGCGCAGTCCAGCCGTGGCATCCATAATTTTCCGAAGCGACCTTCTCGCCAGTCTCGGCAAGTTTTCCGATCAGATCAAAAAGAGGCTCATGGCATTCCGAGAGGCTTGCAGGCTCTGCGGGCCAGTAGTTCATCTGCGTGTTGATGTTTATCGTATAGTTGGAGCTCCATGGCGGACGGAAGAGGTCGTTCCATATCCCCTGGAGGTTGGTCGCCTGCGTTCCCGGACGCGAAGATGCGATCATCAGGTAGCGGCCATATTGGAATAGAAGAACGGCAAGCTGCAGATCTTTTTCCCCGTCATATCTTTTCAATCTCTCGTCAGTAGGAAGCTCTTCCATGCCAGACGTGCCAAGTTCGAGGGAGCATCTGTCAAAGAACTTCCTGTAATCCTTCACGTGCGCCTTCAGGATGCTGTCGAACGTCTTCTTTGAAACAGCTTCAAGCCGGAGACTTGTGGCATGTGCAGGATCCAGTCCTTCTTTTCCGGGAAGCTCGTCGAATCCGTTGAAACTTGTCGCTGACACCAGGAACAGGACGGCAGAACTTGCGTCCCTGACCTCGATGGAACTGTCCGTGGAGGTGACACTCCCTCCTTCGGCAACGACTCTGATCCTTACGTCAAATCCAACTCCCTCGTTGTCATCGTAAGTGACCTTATCCCTCTTGTAATACTCCGGATCAATGTGCACCGGCGCTCTGCCCGACATGGAAATTGTCTGCGCATCAATCCGCGCCTGCAAATTTCGCAGAAGGCTGTCCATGGAGGCAGTGAAGTTAAGGCTCCCCTTCCCCTTCGCTGAGAATTTGATTACCAGCGCATTGTCGGGAAAGCTCGTGAAATAAGTTCTTTCATAATTTGTCTTTCCGGACTTATACGCGACTTTCGCTACAGCCCTCGAGATATCGAGTTCGCGTGAATACTCCTCATGTACCGGCTGATCTTTGAACTTTATCCTCAGGTTGCCCATCGGCATGTAGGACTGGGAGAACGGCCCCTGCAACTTCTTGCAGAGCTCATTTGCACCGTGGAAATCATCCTTGAATAAGGCCTCCCTGATTTTCGGGAGTGCAGATTTGGCGTCCGGAACCGTATATTTTCCGGGAACACCGGCCCATAGCGTGTCCTCGTTGAGCTGCACAATCTCCTCTTCAACACAGCCGAAGACCATTGCGCCGAACCTGCCGTTCCCAAGGGGCAAAGCCTCGGTGAAACCGGATGCAGGCTGGCGATAGAAGAGCTTCATTCTGTTTTTTACAGGCGTTTTTTTCATATGGATTTTCAAAGTAAATATTCACTGAAGTATGTCCTTCAGCAAATATTTACATCTAATAAATCATAAAACAGTGATTTTGCATTTTATTTTAGTACGGATTAAGTAAACGACATAGTTTACTGAATACGTACCTTTCAGTCTCTTGTCTGATAAATTACATTTTATTGATGATAATGCGAGGCCGCATGCCTGATGGAACCTGGAACTCTGCAAACCGTCCTCGCGAAGTTTGTATTTACCGCAGTTCGAAATAATGTTATGCTTGACAACCCGAGCTGATTTCAAAAATACGAAAAACGTTTGTTGCGGGAATAACGCTTGTTGGAGTTCACAGCTTCAGCGTGTCCTGGTATTCAACAGGTTACACACGCTAAAGTCTAAGATCCCGGCTCAGCGATGTCGGGACAGCGCACTCCAACTTTTGAAATCAGCTCAAAAGAGGCAATTTTGAAATTGCCTCAAACCAATAAAAGATTCTATATTGAATGAAAACAAGAGCGATAACGCTGCAGTTGTTCTTGATCCTCGTTGCGGGAATATCCGTCTATCTTGCCGCCACCCGCTGTTTCATCACCAGCAAGTATGACATCCCCGTGGCGTTCACGTACCAGGACGACAAACTCTTCGTGGTGGAGAAGTCCGCCAACACTCTACTCCAGCTCTCGGGCGTCGGAAAGGACGGCGGGCTCAAGCTCGAAAAGAGAAGCCGCATAGAGGGCGACGACGCCAATGGCTACTACATGGTCAGGCAGATGCACTCATACCAGGAAGGCATAATCGTAGGCAGCTATCTCTACGACTTCAAAACACAGTCACAGACCGGAATCAGATACAGGAAATACAGGACGTTCGACGGTAAGCCGGAAGACATCCTCACTCTCACCATGGACAAGATGAAGTCGGCGCCGGATCTGGCGATTTGCACCGACGACAAAGGCGTCCGCTACGTCCTGAACAATATTCCGGGCAGGCGCAACATCTGGAAGCTCAATGTCTCAGGCATCGAGATGAGGGACGGCACTCTTCCCGCCGGGATCACCGAACTCGGTGATGTGAACACCGAGAATTCAAACTGGATGGGGATAGCCGTCGATTCTGAAGGGCATATCTTCGTGACATCCGGAGCCACTGGCAAGGTGAACGAGTATTCCCCGGACGGTACAAAGCTCCGCGAGATCGGGACCGTCGGATTTGCCAAGGATGAACTGCTCGCGGCGTCAAACGTGTACCTGATAAAGCTTCCCGGAATGGAAAAGCCGCTCCTCACGGTCGCCAGCAGCGGGAACCGCACCTGGGTGCAGTACGGACAGGACGGCAAGGTGGTAAAGGTCATCGATCCCCTGGCATCAGGCTACAGGTTCCCGGACATACTCGTGAACAAGATCAAGGTTGGCAAGGACGGCCTCTGCTATTCCTTCGATCTGGCGAACAGTTCGGCCATCGTCATCGGAGAAAAAATCAAGGTGTTTGACAATTATTTTGAAAGCAGGTGGCTGCTGTTTGTCGCATGCATGCTTGCCATCGCCCTTGCAATAGGCGGGTTCTTTGTCCAGAAACGGATACTGGCGCTGACAGCAAAGGCCAAACTTAATTTCTTCCTGAAGTTCACCGTGCTGTTCATACCGATGCTCGCAGCCAGCTCGTATATCACCGGCCTCTGGTCGAGCGACATAGTCATGAAGAACATCCAGGACGAATATATCAGGCGTTCTGCGAACATCGCAAATGCCATCCTCTGCGAGATCTCAATACCCGACCTCAGACGGATAGGGAAGCCCGAGGATCTCGGCTCATCCGAATATGAAAAGATATTCCAGACCGCAAAGAAGATAGCCGACATCTCGAAGGTCGAACAGACCCCGAAATGGATCATCCACAAGCTCCACAGGGGGCACTATTATTTCGGCATCAACAACTGGCGCGGTCCGATATACGAGCCCTTCATTGTTCCAAGGGAGCGCGAGATGTTCTTCAAGGTGCTTGCAGAAAAGAAGCCGCAGAGCGGGAGGTTCAAGGACGACCAGGGAGAATGGTTCAGCTACCTGGCGCCGATAACTGGCGAAAACGGGGAAGTCACAAACGTGCTCGAGCTGTACCGGCCCACGGAAGCACTCGACCGCGCCAACAGCGAGATCAGGCGCAAGGTAGGATTCGTAATGCTTGCGACATCGCTTGCCGCGGCGCTGGTCCTCCTTTGCTTCTCCTATGTGTTCACGCGTCCCCTCAAGACGCTTATCCAGGGGACAAGGCTTGTCAGCAAGGGTGATTTCGAGCATCGGATCGAAGTCAGATCCCGCGACGAATTCAAGGATCTCGCAGATTCATTCAACAAGATGATAGTCGATCTCAAGAAATATACCACGGATCTGGCGGAGACCACCTCCCAGAAGGAGAAGATAGAAAGCGAACTCCGCATCGCCCACGACATCCAGATGAGCATCATCCCGAATATCTTCCCGGCATTCCCGCACCGCAGCGAATTCGACATCTATGCGAAGCTCATCCCGGCAAAGGCCGTAGGCGGAGATCTATACGACTTCTTCTTCCTTGACGAAAGTCATTTCTGCTTCGCCATCGGCGATGTCGCTGGGAAAGGAGTTCCGGCATCCCTCTACATGGCCATAACAAAGACGCTTCTCAGGGCCAAAGGCGCCGGCAGCATGGATTCCGGCAGGATAATCACCGAAATGAACAAGTCCCTATCCTCCGACAACAGCACCTGCATGTTCGTGACATTTTTCATCGGCATCATTGATCTGGTCACCGGCGCCCTCGAATTCTCAAACGCCGGACATCCTTATCCATTGATCCTCAGGAACAGCGGCTCCCTGGAAAAACTCGAGAATGAACACACGATGCCGCCCCTTGGCGTCTTTGATTCTGACAAGTATCCCGCAGGCAGGACAGTCCTTTCACCCGGCGATTCCATCCTGATCTATACGGATGGCGTCACGGAGGCCGCAAACATCAAATATGAACTTTTCGACGATGACAGGATGGATAACGCATTCATGAGAACAAAGGGGCTGGATTCAGTTGAGACGATAAACCTGCTATTCAGCGAAGTTGCCAGATTTACGGAAGGCGCCGAACAGTCCGACGACATCACCGCATTGAACCTGATCTTCCATGGAACAGGAAGAATTCCCGGAAAGCCGTGACTTGAAAGCCTGCATGGTGAAGCAAAGGGATTTGGGCGGTGAGGGACTCGAACCCCCGACCCTCTCGGTGTAAACGAGATGCTCTAGCCAACTGAGCTAACCGCCCATTTTCAAGAAACATATTATTTCAGGTCGGTAAAAATACCGCCTACGTCACTACTTGCAAGCGTATGCAGACAAAAAAATAAGCTTGACAAAGAGAAATTTAGCCCAACTTGAAGTATTTTAATAGTTTATCATAAATCAGGAACGGACAGTTTTTTCAAATGACAATACGCGAACTAAATGAAAATGTCCTGCAGTATTTCATCGAGATCATCGATGAGAGGCACCATGCACGCTTCGATATTGGAATGCGGATGTTCCTGTTCGTGCTGTCAAGATTCTATTACAGGGCGGTACGGTTCAGGCAGTGGCTATATAACAAGCGCATATTCAGGCCGAGAGCCCTCGGATGCCTTGTGGTCAGCATAGGCAACCTCACCTGCGGCGGAACAGGAAAAACCCCTGTGGTCGAAGTCTTCGCAAGATCACTGAGCCACAAGGGCAGGAAAGTCGCAGTCCTCAGCAGGGGCTACCGAAGCAAGGACAGATCCTTCTTCGAAAAAATGAAGGAGAAATTCTCTTCCAAGCGGAACGAAGTCCCTCCTCGCGTGGTCTCGGACGGGAAAAACCTGCTGCTCAACTCCACCATGGCAGGAGATGAACCCTACATGCTCGCTTCAAATCTCAAGAATGTGATAGTCCTTGTCGACAAGGACCGCGTCAAGGCTGGCCTTTTCGCCATAGCGGAATACGAGGCCGACACTCTCATCCTTGACGACGGGTTCCAGTATCTCGATCTCAAGCCGAGGCTGAACATCGTGCTTGTGGACACTACGCTCCCGTTCAGCAACCATCATATTCTTCCGCGCGGGCTTCTCCGCGAACCCATAAAGAACATCCGCAGGGCCGACTATATTTTCCTCACGAAATCAAATGGCGGAAACCAGCTGCGCCATCTCAAGGATTTCCTCAGGAAGCACAACCGCCGCGCTGAAATAATAGAATGCTGCCACAAGCCGAAATATCTTGAGGATGTCTTCACAAAGGAAGCCCGCCTGGATCTCGAACATCTGAAAGGTAAAAAAATTGCCGCCCTGAGCGGGATCGCGTGCCCGGAAAGCTTCGAGGAGTTCCTGGAGAAACTCGGGGCACAGGTCGTATTCAGGGCCCGCTTTGCCGACCATCACAGGTTCCGCCAGCAGGAGATAATCGATTTCATAAACTCATCAAAAAAAGCTAACGCCGATTTCATCGTCACTACGGAGAAGGACGCTGTCAGGATGCCCCGTCTCGACCGCCGGGACATCCCCGTCTATTTCATGCGCGTCGAGATCGACATCATAAGCGGCAAGGAAAGCTTCGACCAGTGCATCTCGCGTATATGCTTCCTGTAAATACATTTTTCGACAGGATAACCCGCCTTCGCCAAGGCTACGCCGGGCAGGCAGGATTGCCAGGATAACTTTGTCAATGGGGGGCCTTACACTGAAACCCGTGAGACCGCCACAACGATTAACCGCTAATTTTCGGAAAGAACAAGTTCTGAGACTGGAATTGACTGGACAGTTCTTATTGGAAGTGGAGGATGTTCGATCTTATCTGCAACCATTTTCAGCATCCGCGTGTTGAAATCGTTGAGATTTGAGAAAAACAATTGGATGTCGTGGATTTTTGCCCTCTGCTGGGCAGAAAGCAGTTCATCCGCGGCAGAACGCGAAATATGTATGATGTCGCTGAAGTCCAAATCAACAAGGCGGTCATTTGACTTCAATGCAAGATCGGTTATCTCCTTTTCGAGATAATTGACCTCCATCCTTGACGCGATGGTTTTTACATCCAGAAATTTCTGTGGCTTTATTTTCATATGTGTTTCTTGTTTTGCCAATACAATATTGCCTTTTTAAATTTATTCAACATATTCATATATGTCTATTTGCGACAAAGGCCTGTGGATCAGTATGGCAACAATAACTCCCTGCCACGAAATATTAAGCTTATATATTTGGGGCTGGCATCCATATTTCTGATAGTAGCATGCCGAACCGGAAAGTATGATAATTTTCCCTTTCTTGATGGCAACGTTGTCTTTCAATATCGATTAAAAATCGGCAAGCAGTCCCGTCCTTGAAATACTATTTCTTGTTCAACTTATATCATCACCGTTTCAACCGCCATCGGTGCAAGTCTGAAGGATTTTGCAATCCTGATTTTTCCCGCCTTCCCCCGCACCAACACATTCGCCTTCTGCGGCGATGCAAAAAGATTCATCACAAACAGCATCGAGCGTTTCCCATCGGACCGGACAACCGCCCAGATGTTCGGATTGTCGCAGGTGACCACCGTCCGCCCTGCCCCTGCAAGCTCCAAAAGATGGCGGAACACATTGCTATGTTCGTCGTAGCTGTGGTGCCACTGGTATCCGAGCGCAACCACAGTTCCCTTCCCAACCTTATTTTTGAAACCGACGACCGCTTCCTTGTCCTGCGCCCTGGCGATGATTTCAGCATTCCGGGGAACAGCAGTGAAAACAAAATATTTATCCCTCATCAGAGTCTGACCGATCTTGAACGCAGGCGCGATCACCTTTGGACTTGTCCCCGCCTCCGACCTGGCACCTCCAAGGAATTTTGAAAGGACTGTGCACGGGTTGAAGTTTTCATCAAGATAAGGAATGACCGGAGCAATGATAAGCCGTCCTCCGGACTTCACGAATTTCACGAGCCGTTCCTGGACATGTTCCGCCATGCAGGCTGAAGTCGGAACGAAAAGAGGTTTTGATTTTTCCCTGAGGATTGCATCCGAATATAGATCTGAGAAGCCCGGAGTATAGGAATTGTTCAGGGCCGTCATCGTGATCCCTTTTTGCAGGAACTGCCACGCCTCGTTGTTTCCAAAGAGAAAATCTCCACGGCTGGAGAAATAATGGTGGCTGCGGGTCTGCTCCCAGTCGAGTCCGATTTGGAAATCTGAAACAAGCTCCGCCTCCGCGAGCCAACGGTTCCTGATCAGGAACTTATGAAATCCTTCCATCATCTTGAAAGTCGGCCTGATCTTTCCGTCACCCGATACGAAAGCGTTGTAGTCATAATTGTTCTTGTAGCTGATGTTCTGTGGATTGTCAGGTCCGCCGGTGTAGACATAATAGTTGAAGCCCTTCATCCCGAACGCGACATTGAGCATATACGCACAGTTCATGTCCTCCGGCAGGGGATGAGGCCAGGCGGCCTGGCTTCCACCCGGAAGTTCAAATATCGTCGGAGGAAATCCATAGAGGCGGAGCATTTCATTTGAATAGAAGCATTTCCCCGCATATTTCGGAGTCGGATTGTTCTGATCCCAGTCCTGCGAAAGATTGTAATAATGGTCGCTCCCAAGAATGAACTCCTTTGAACCGGTATATCCGATGGTTTCATGGAAATAAGAGTTCATTGACGGATTGCCGCTGTTGTGCGTGATCGGGAGTTTCACACCGCGCTTACGCAGCATGATGCTCAGGATGGCTAAATATTCGGCACAGGACTGGAAATAGAAATCCTGATAATCCTTCACCCGTCTCCTATCCTCGACTGTCTTCTGTGAAATCTCGGGAAGCGGCATGACCTTGTGGAAATCTGCGAACTTCGCAGAATACGCCTTGTTCAGGAAGCCAATTCTCCCGTAGCGTTTTTTCAGGAACTCCGGATACCGTCCGTTCCTTACGCCAATCCCCATGGATGCGCGGTTGTAGTCGAGGCTCCCAAACCACTCGTGTATCCCCATCAGTTCGTTGTCGACCTGCGCAAGCGCAATAGGTCCGCCGTTGTCCACAGAATATTTGTTTATGATAGGCACAACCTTGTCGTACCAATTTGCGACTTTCGCAAGGAATCTCGGATGGAGATATGAGATCGACTGGTACTGGAAGATCTCGCCTTTCGCGTTTCTGGCAAGGATCTCCTGGTAATTCTCGCAGAGCCATCTGGGAAGCCCGTGACAGTAGAGTTCGGAATAGACGTACGGACCGGGACGGCATTGCACATAAAGGCCGGCATCCTTGCACAGCTTGAAGAATGTCTCGACATCGCGTTCGTCACAATCGCCAAACAGGAACTTCCCCTCTTCAGGTTCATGGAGGCACCATGGGACGTATGTCGCCACACAGTTCCCTCCAGCTTTCTTAAAGAGATCCAGCCGGCGCTTCCAGTCCTTCTTTGGAACCCGGAAATAGTGGAACTCGCCTGAACGCAGGAAACCGCGTTTCCCATCTATGATGAAAGATTTCTTATCCCAAGTCAGTAAATTCATTATTAACCCTTTCTAATTTTCTTTCAGGGACTGAAAGAAAATAACTATATCCTCCAAACAACGGCGTACAAGGGAAGGTGTAATGCCTCCACAGAGCCTGTCCTCGTTCGTAGTAGCGCATGTTTGCGCGTTAAGTAGGTACGTGCTTTAGCGTGTACCATCTTTGTTTAAGAATGGGACAGGCTAAAGCCTGTCCAAAAATTCCTTTTGGATACATTTTCTTCCACAGCCTGGACGGCATTTCAACAGCCAAGGGGTCAGGTATTGGGGGCTGAAACCTTGACTTCAGTTCCCCCTTGTGGTCTATTTTACTGCATATGGTGATTTACCATAAGTCTTATATACATATGGTAACAGGCTTGAGGCTAAATCCGGAGTGGTGCTTATAAAATTGCAATTCCGACCCCCTTCTTATGGGGAACAGCATAATAAGAAGTTCAAAGATATCGATTTAAAAATACATTGAGTTGGCATATGTCAATATTCAATTTTAAATTTCCAAATCTATCGGCGTTTTGTTTCTTATTGTTAATCGGTGCCATTCTTGGATTGGTGCCACTGTTTGTCGGTGGGCGCAGAGAAAAACATCTTAGATATTGTGGTTTTGGGGTGACACTTCTCGTGTCGGGTTTATTTGGAGGTACGCTCGGTCCGATTATTTCCTTTCTTTCAGCAACTATATTTACTGTTGCCATATTAAGAAGAAAGAAGCTCTCTGGAGATTCTCCCCAATCGATTGCCGAAGGTGGATGTCCTTCCCGCATGACAAATCACATAAAAACATTTATCCACGCCAATACAGGGTATTTCGTATTGTTTTGCGGGTGGTCCGGCTTAATTATTTCTCAAGTGATTTCTGTGTTGTTAGTCAAAGCTTTGATATTATCATTTCCAAATGTCCGATTATTTGCTTTACCATTCAATCTTATATTTTCCGTCCTTATGGCTATACCGATCATTGCCGGGACATGGATGAGTGGAACACGTTTCAAATCAAGAATTATTTGTGCCGTATTTATTATTGCATCGGCAATACTCCAGACATGGATTTATTTTACAATACTGGCCATCGGGATGATATTTGTCGCTGGGCATGGACCTCAATAGGGAAAAATGTCCAATGCGCATAAACTTTGAACCAAATGCTTCTGCTGACAGAAACCGCAGCAGAGCCTTGGCGTTCTTTTGAAGCGCTGGCAACGTGGTGTACATGGGCAACGCGCAACTCCGGCAGCAACCCTGCAAACTTAAATCTTCAATTCAGGGCAATTACTACAATTCGCGAGTTATGGCATAAAAAATCCGTGGCCCTTCTTATCAGGAAAGACCACGGATCGGTAAAAAAATCCAAATACTGGGGACAGGCTAAAGCCCGCCCCTACTTCAGTCGAGGACCCCTTCCATGAGATCCGTCGGGAGCGGAGCAGGCTGTGCGCACTTGCTCTTCATCTCATAATGCTTCCTGCTCTTGGATGAGAGCTCGAACGCATGCATTATCTCAAGAACATGGTATGCAAGCTCGCCGGAAGCCCTGTGGGGCCTTCCCTTCTTCACTGCAGCAGCGATGTCCGCAGCAGCGATTATACGCGAGTTCTTGGCATACTTGTGGGTGAGCACTGATTCCGACCAGTTCTCGTTGCCGGGACGGAAGACTTTCACGGGCCCGCCAAAGGTGTTGGGATCCGGAACCATCATGCTTCCCTCAGATCCGTATATCTCGATCGGGCTGTGTGCGTGCTTCCAGCATTCCCAGCTCATGACAACCGTTATCATCGCGCCATTGTGGAACTCAAGCGTTCCGGAGCAGTGCGTCGGAACTTCGACCTTGATCTTCGCGCCAAAATGCTCCTTGCATCCTGCGATCCTGACTGGGAACGAAGTCTGCGTGCAGGCTGAAACGGTCTTTACCGGCCCAAGCAGATGCACAAGAGCCGTCATGTAGTACGGTCCGAGATCGAACATCGGGCCCGCGCCGGTCTGGTAGAAGAAGAACGGATTCGGATGCCATGCTTCAGGTCCGCGTCCCATCATGTAGGCGGTTCCTGCAAGAGGCCTGCCGATCCAGCCGTCGTCGATGATCTTCCTGGAAGTCTGGAGTCCGGCGCCGAGGAAGGTGTCAGGGGCGCAGCCGACCCTGAGCTTCTTCTTCTTTGCAAGATCGATTATCTTCTTCCCGTCCGCGAGCGTGATGGCGAGAGGCTTTTCGCAATGGACATGCTTGCCGGCATTCAGCGCCTTGAGATTGATCTCGGCGTGGGCGGCAGGAATCGTGAGATTGACGATAAGATCCACATCAGGGCTCTTTATGATCTCGTCAACCGTCATCGCCTTGACCTTGAACTCCGTTGCTTTCGCCTCGGCCGCGGCCATGTTTATGTCGGCGCATGCGACGATCTCGATGTCCTGGAATGTCGGACCGTTCGTGAAATAAGTCTTGCTGATGTTTCCGCAGCCAATGATACCGATTCTCATTTTTGAAGCCATGGTTACTTGTTCCCCTCCCCGAGTTTGCTTGCGACAAGGTACTTGTAGCTGTCTTCGACGGCCTGGAACATGTCGGTATCGCACTTGTCGAGTTCGACAACGAGCCAGCGGAGGATTTTCGGATCAGCGGCGGCTATGACCTTCTTGAAATCCATCTTGCCTTTGCCGACTGCGACCATCGCCTTGTCCTTCTCGAGCGGACCGTCCTTGATGTGGAGGAGAGGAGTGCGTTTCTTGAACTTCGCGACCTGTTCAGCAGGATCGTTCGCGCCGAAGTTCGCCGCCCAGTAGGTGTCTATTTCGAAAAGGGCTTCCGGGCACATTTCCGCGAAATAGTCGTATTTGAGCCTGCCATCGATCTGCTCGAACTCCCAGTAGTGGTTGTGGAGGAACAGGGCAAGCCCTGCTTTCTTAAGTACACTTATCATGCCATTTACCGTTTCTGCTGTTTTCTTGATCGCATCCATGTCCTTGAACTCATTGGGGCCATAGCCTGTGGAAACGATGTCGAGGCCGAGGATCTTGGCGGTCTCTTCGGCTTCTGCGAGATTGGTCGGGGTCGCCCACGGGCCGTGGCTTGAGGAGATCTTCATTCCTAGATCTTCGACAACCTTCCTCAACTCGACAGGCTTGTAGTTGTAGAATCCGGCAGGTTCGACGCCCTTGTAGCCGATCTGCGCGACCCTCTTGAGGACCGCTGTAAAATCCTTCTTCGACTCTTCCCTTAGCGAATACAACTGGACTGAAATTGGTTTCACTATCACTCCTCCTGTTATTTTAGGATCTTGTTACTTGACCAAATATCTTTGATCATTTAGAATTTATACATGGAGAGGTATTATTGCAATTGACATAAAGTATGATATGTTGATACAAAGTATGATAAAGCCGGTGGATGATTGATGAACTGATTTAATGATTTTGATTCCTATGGTTTTATGATGAGCAAAGCGAATCTCTGGAGTGCGGCAGCCCTCTGCCGCTTTGAATTCTGAATCCAGTTAGAATTAATAGTAAATACAAAGCGGTACAGGGGTACCGCAGTCCAAAGTCAGACCAAAGCGTCTGACATAAAGAAAAAACAGGAAATATTTTTTACCATTCTCACCCAACCATCCAAAGGATTTGTCATTATGCTCGAACTCACAAATGTAAGTTATTTCAGGGCACCGCGGCACCACAATATAAATCCGCATATCATCCAGGCAGGATTCGAATACATTGAGGTCCTGACAGGCGGAAAGCTCCTGTTCGAACATAATTCAAAGGAACAGATCTTCGAATATGGAACGATGTTCTGGCATATTCCCGGCGACATGACCATCCACAAGTATCTTCCTGATTTTCCTTATGAGTGCCTTTGCCTGAGGTTCATAAGGCCGGATGACACTGGGAAAAGGGCATTTCCAAGATTGACGGTCTGGGAGAACCGGGAGGAGTCCTTGAGCTTTTCCGATAAAATTATAAAGTCGTTCCACGATGAGAGCTTTGATCGTCAGCTGATGTCCCAGTACGTCTATTCCAAGGTCGCCTGGGAGGCCACGTCATTTGTGAGAAGGAAACCTGCATCTGACATTCCGATGTCGCTTACAAGGCTTACTGCGTTCATCAACAGCAATTATCCGGAGGATCTGGCGATAGAGGATCTTGCGAAGGAGGCCGGGATCAGTGTTCCCCACCTTCATTCCCTTTCAAGAAAATTCCTCGGTTCGAGTCCGCATCTGATACTTCTCGACAAACGGCTTCAGGAGGCGAGAAGGCTTCTTGCGACGACGAACGAGGAGGTGAAAAGGATAAGTTCAGCCTGCGGGTTCATGAATGTCGAGACCTTCTGTAGGGCGTTCAGGAAGAAATTCCAGACCTCGCCGGGCGGATTCAGGAAATCAAATTCCCCGAAGCACATCCTGAAGAATGCCTAGCCACAGACTCACACAGACTTTTGAAGGGCTGTATATCGGAAGAAATACCCTGGCTGGAAAATTAGTCAAATCACAGACTTCAAATTATCGGATCTCAGCTTGGATGCCCACCGCCGTTATTCCGACACGCCAATACGCCGCCACCTGACCACATTGGCAAAATCACGGAAAATTTAATCCATTTGCTTGATTCCAGTTTTTTTCAAGTTATAATCATAAAATTAATATATTAGATTTGAGTTCAAAAGGAGGCGTTTTATGAATTTTTCCCACCTGCAGGATGTTGAAGGCGAACTGATGATTGTAGGACTGCTTGCCTTCTGCGCAGTTTTTCTGTATTACAAGCTTGATCACATTTTCGAGGAGCTCAAGAAAACGAACCAGAACATTGAAAAGCTCATCAAGGAAAAAGAGGAAAAGAAATAACCATTAATATTTAACAGGAGGATGATATGAGACGTAAGAAGATGAACAGGTCCATGGCTACATTCATAGAATATGCGATGCTTGCAGGCCTCGTAGCAATAGTCGTGGCAATAGCAGCGGCTCTTTTCGGGAAAAACATCAAGAGCATATTCTCCGGAGCGGCCACCCAGGCTGGAACCGTATCAGACAACGTCAAAAAAGCCAAAATCGATGGCGACTTTTCAGACGCAAAATAATCCAAGGGAATTTTCATGAAGAAATTCCGGAGATATTCCCGGATGTTCCTTGGGGAGTCCGGGGCCACATTTCTTGAGTATGCAATGCTCTGTGCCCTGGTGGGCATTGCCGTGGCCATTGCAGTTGCCGCCTTCGGCAAGCAGCTCAAGGATCTTTTCAATACCATGAGCGGAAAAGTCCAGGATGTCAACTCCCAGATGAAGGGCAAATGACATGGAGAAACCTCCGGACAGGTACAGCAGGTATTTCCAAAGGCTCTCCGGAGAACGGGCCGCAATTTATCTTGAATACTCCATGCTCTTTGCATTTGTCGCCATAATGGTATGTGCTCCGCTGATTCCCGGAGGACCGGCCTATCAATTCATGCGGAGCGAGCTTATGCTGAGGGTGTTTCTAATTTCGATGCCATTTTTCTGACTGCATCAAGGATTATTTTCATCATGAGAGAATCTTTATTAATACTGCTTCCACCCCTCCTGTTTGTCGCCACATATACTGAAATAAAAAGCAGAACGATCCCAAACTGGCTCACATTAGGCGCCATCATATGTGCCTTATTGGCCTCCTTTGCGCTTGGAGGCACCGACATGTTCATGAATTCGCTGCTCGGGCTTGTAATCGGAGGAGCTGTTTTCCTGCCATTCTGCCTTGCGGGAGTCCTTGGCGGCGGGGATTTCAAGCTTATGGCGGCCGTCGGAGCCCTTGTAGGCACTCCCAGCATATGGTGGGTTCTGTACTATACTGTAATTTCAGGCGGGGTGATCGCGATCATGTATGCCGTCTGGAACGGGCACATCCTCACAACGTCCGCCAACTTCTTCAGGATGCTCATCGGCAGGAAGGGGACGCCTTCGCACGGACTGAAAAAACAGCCGACCATACCTTATGGACTTGCTATCGCGATAGGAACTCTCTGGGCGGTAATCATTTCAACAACTGGTGCATGAACCATGGACAATGACTCTGGAAAATCATTCTTTCTCAGGAACAACCGTGAGAAAAGGATTTTTAAGAGGATCAGTTCGAGGATCAGCGGTGAAGGAGCCTCGGTCCACCTCGAATTCGCATTCGCATTCCCTCTCCTGATAGGGATTTCCCTCTTCATCGTCGAGATGTGCATGTTCTGGGACACGACTGTGATGGCGAACCACGCTGCGTTCTCAGTCGCCAGGATCGCCAAGGTCCACTGCTACCAGGGAAACGACCCCGACACGATGTATCCGGAAGTGCAGGTCGGAGGAAAGACATATACCGCAGACCAGGTGGCAACTTCCTTCTTCATGATGAGCTCGACTTATGCATGGATGGACAGCAGTTCGTCTGGCAGCACGGTTGATTTCAAGAGCTATTTCCTGATAAGCAAGCCCCTTTTTGAGATAACGCCCGGCGCAGACGCCAACTTCTTCCAGAAGATCCTGGCCCAGATCCTCCAGGCGATAATCAAGCCTGTGGAGCAGAAGATAAGGGATTTCCTGAACGGTCAATTGAAAACCCTTTTGGACAAGATATTCGGAACATATTCTTCGCAGATGAACCAGCGTTTCAACATGGCGCTGCAGAGGGCCACCAAGACGGGGACGATAGTCACCGAAAAAATCCCAATCCCCGGGAAGCTCAAGTTCCCGTCGGACGACTATGACACGAACGCCTGGAGCAATCCCGAGATCATAAAGGTGTCGATAAACTATCCTCTCCACAAGGGCGGCTGGCTCTACAGCGCATTCATGTTCTGGGCCGTGGCAAGCGACAAAAAAATAGATACTGTGACGGCTACCGGGCGTTTCGCCATGCTTGTCGAACCCGAGAAGAAGCTTCTTGAAAATTATTTCGCCAACGACGACGGCACGGCGAACATCGATCCCGAAGCAATGCGGAAACGGGCCCGGGAAAAGGCGAAGAAGATCATCGCGGAAGCTTCCGACCTGATAGATGAATGGGAACAGGCTGTATTGGCCAGGGAGAAAATTGAAACCGCTTACGGTGGCAGACAACAGGCCGCGGGAAAACCGGACTACGTCGAAGCCGTCACAACGGAGGCCAATCTCTGGGCGAAAATCCAAGGCAAGTGCAACGACTATATGCGAATACTGGAGATGGATCCCCGCAAAGTCGTAGGCTTGTGCGGCGACAAGGGCGACGAGGCAGCTTATTGTAAGACTTGGTTCTTTAAATGCTGGAACTGGGGATGCCGTGATCCGACTGACTTTACAACCTGCGCCAGAGCTGAATCCGCTAATCTGAAGTATTGCGAAAAGGTTTCGAACAGGATTGCGAAGATATCAAGGGCCCATGACTTGTTTGCATCCGACGGCAAATTCCCCCATTACGTGCCAATCGACACCGCATATCCGAACCACTCCCATGATCATTGTTCAAAGCAATATTTCTGCAATTCACCATAACCAGGAAACGACAGACATGACGAGAATATTTGGAAGCACCTGCTGGAGAAGGATCGAAAGCGACAGAGGCGTCGCCTTCTATTATACTGCCTTCATATCCTTCTTCATACTTGCAATCGTAACTGTAGTATTTGATGTTTCGGCCGTTTCACGGAAGAAGATACAGGCCCAGAACGCGGCAGATTCCGCGGCCCTGGAGATGGCAGTTTGGCAATGCAGGGGGATGAATCTCGTACAGAACATAAATGTCGAGATATACCAGACTGATACCGTTGTGGCCGTATTGTACGGAATAGCCGGAGCGATGACCGGCATAGCGAAAATCCTGGAGGCAACACTCTTCCTGGCTCCTGCCGGATTTGCAATTGAATCGGTCGCAGGGGGCATTGCCCGAGCAGGATACTGGGTCCACAACATAATTGTGGATATTTTCCTTACTAAACTGCGAACGGTCTATGCAACCGGAACCATGGTCATGGGATATCTCTCCGCGAACAATGCAGCATCCGCCAATGGGGCGGAAAGGATAATTCCAAAAATCCCCATACCTGGCGGAGGCGGAGGAGGCATCCTTGAAAAGATATGGGAGTTCATAGCAGGAGCGATCAACAAACTGACCGGTGGATTTGTCGCCATTGGAATACCTACCTCTCCAGACGCATTCTACAAGCTCCCGATCGAATCACAGGAAGCGAAGACAATGCCCCTGAACATAAAGAACCCTGATGGTGCGGGAGGCAAGGCCTACATGGTGCTTCTTGGCCTCCTCAATACCAATACCAATATCATAGACTTGGCCGCCAAGATACGCTGGCAGGATGATCCCTACCGTTCCAAGGAGAGCAAGGATACGAAAATACCTCCTATGATATGGGGTGTCTGGATGAAGAACGATGTGAGCTACATATCGAAATACTTCCTGGGAGGGGACGATTCGAATTACATGAATCCGCCAGTGATTGCGTATGCAGTGGGACAGGCACAGGGGGGCAATGTCACAATGACTTCCGCTTACGACCACCCTTACCGGCCAATCCATTACGGAGTCGGAGCGGATGCATTCCTAATCTCCATAGACAATATAAGGTTCAATCAGGAAATAGAAAAATATGGCATCAAGATAAAATTCAATATCAGGGAATATTTCGACAAATTCCTGTTACACTGAGGACTTGGGATCATGGAGCAGAAATACAGAAACCGGTTGAAGAGCGGCAGGGCGGCCATCCTGCTGGAGACAGGCCTTGTCATGCCGATCTATCTGGTCCTGCTATGCATATGCATTGACATTCCGCGCGTATTGATAATCAAGCAGAGGCTTGACGGAGCCCAGCGCCTGGTTTCCGAAATAAGGGCCAGGAACCAGGGGACGCTGACTGTGGACTCTTCTTTCCTTGAGAAGGCTTTCTTTGACGATGGTGCCGGAAAAGGCGTGAAGCTGACTATCAATCCCGCCAGCGACAAGAGGTCTCTTATAGGCGGCGCAATACAGTCGGTGCAGGACTGGGTCGAAAAATATCTCGGGCCCCTTTTCCCCGCAATCCTAAAATTCATCGCCAACCTTGTTACCGGAGGAAATCTCCAGCCTTATTTTTTCAATGTATTCGACAAGGATGTGTTTTACTCCGGCTCCGTGAAAGCATCTGCCCCTACCATGCTTCCATCGGCCGCCTATACGGCATTTGCCGGCGGCAATCCTCCTCCCTCTGAATTCGGCACCGGCTACTACTGCTATATGCCGGGCTGCGACACATGCAAATATACCGGGGAATCGTTCATCGGAAAAATGATTGACTGGCTTAACAAGGTTTTCGGATAAGAATAAGGGGCATATGGGAAAGACTATAAGATTTTTAATTATTACAGCACTCTCAGGATTGATATTCGCCTGTGGCTCCTATCATTACTCCCTTTACAAGAAAAGGGGGCCTGACAAGCCTGTTGTCACGGCAGACAAAGTTCCCATAGAGAAAATTCCAACAAGTTTTTCCGGAACCGGGACGCTCGATATAAAAGGGGTTTCATACACCATCAAAAAGGAATTCGAGGAGGCGCCGGTCTATGCTGCAAAGGAGCGTATCATACGGCAGAACAAGGCGGAAGGGAACAAGCCTGTGGACGCGAAAAGCGACAAGGTCCCTTCTTTCCTGGTCAAGGAGAAGAATTTCGATTTCATCTGTTTCGTGACCCCGAAAAACCATGTGCGGGGCTATGTTTTCGACGCGACTCCCTCAGGGACCGCCATAACTTCGCTGGAGGGCGATCTCAAGGAAATTACTTCGCTAAAGGCCTACGGCAAGGTCTCCGAACAGGAAATCCCTCCGGAATATCTCAAGATAATGCCGTCGATTCCGGATTTTTACATCAAGGGCGGAACGGAAAACAGTTCGGACATATACAGCTGCTTCCCGGCAGGCGATGAGGACGCCGAAATATCAGAAATAAAAAGGAGACTTGCCATCAACAGCTGGCAGACTGAAAACTGGGATGATATATTGAAACTTGCTGATGCAGGAAAAAAAGACAGGCTGCTTGTAGCAAGGAAGAATGACTTGATGTGCCATATCATGACAAACAGGGAGTCCGGAAGGCTGGTCGTATCCTTTCGCTTCTCCAAGGTCAGGAATCCCCAGATAGCGTATTGAGAAGTAAAACAGCGGATTAACATGTTATTTAATAAATATCAGGAGTAAAAATGAACAAGAACGTGAAGAATGTGCTGCCGGTGGCGGCTGCTATCGTGCTCGGAATCATATCAGTCATTGCAATCAACCGCTACATAACAGCCAAGACGACTGTAGTCCAGGAGAAGAAGGTCAGGATTATAATAGCTGCCCAGCAGATAGATGAGATGCAGATCATATCCCTCGCCCAGCTGGAGACCAAGGAAATACAGGAAAGCTCCGCGTCCGACATAAACATCGTAGTCCCTGTGTCAGACGATCTCTCGAAGCTCAGTATTGAGATAAACAACCTGAAGACAATGATTGCCGGCCGACAGGCCAAGAGGTCGATCACCGCCGGCGCCCCGATACTGTGGTCCGATCTGAAGGAGGCTGAAGTCCAGTCTCTTTCCGACATCATCGAAAAGGATAAAAGGGCCGTGACCATTTCCGTAGACGCCCTTTCAGGCGTAGGCTTCAATATTTATCCCGGGGACAGGGTTGATATTCTCGCAACAAAGGATGCGGGATGCGGGGGCGCCGCCGTAAACCTCCTTGCCTTGAATTCCGCCACCGTCAAGGACATGCTCGACACTTCAGCCAGGAATCCGGAACTGCTTGCCCAGGCGCAGCAGGAGAAATCGAAGACTTTCATCCTCATGCAGAACGTCCTGGTGCTTGCGGTTGGCCAGAACTACAGCACATTCATGACCTCGAAATCTGCAAATACGACATATTCCAATATTACTTTTGAAGTTTCAATACAGGAAGCGGTGATGCTGACCCATGCCAGGAGCAATGCCTCGCTCTCCCTTGTCCTGAGATCCCCTACTGGAACGGACAGGCTGCCCGCCGATAAGATTTTTGAAGTGGACTGCGAGGGTATCAAGGGCAAGCTTGCGACCGAACTCGACAAGGCAAGGGCCGAGACTTCCCTGAAACCAGCGGAAAAAACGAAAACCGGAGCACCGGCGCCATTAAAACAGGCTCCTAAATAATCAACAGATATAAGGAGGCATCATGGGAAACAGGATTTTTTTCCCTTTACTTGTGCTATTTCTTTTTTCCTTCATCCTAATTTCAGCAGATGTAGCACCGAAGAAAAAAATGGTCCAGGTCAAGGAGGGCGGAAGAACGCTCGTAAAACTTGATCCTATTTCTTCATTCCTCGCAATGGATCCCGAAACAGTGACCGTGGCCAGGACGGAACGGAACGACGAGCTTGTCGTAATAGGAGTGAAAATGGGGAAGGCCAGGATATTCTGCCAGAATACGGACGGAAGCCAGACCTCAGTAGAAGTAACCGTGGTTCCTACATACTGGGACACCCTCCAGCAAATCTTCTCAGATGCTCCCAACATAGAGATGACGGTGACAACGGACCATCTGATACTGGGAGGAGAGATGGTGAAGCAGAACACCCTGAAGAAAATCGAGACCGCCATGGCGCTGGACAAGGCCAGGATTATAAACAATGTCTCCTTCTCCCAGGAAGACCTGCTTGGCAAGATAAACACCTATCTCAAGGCCTCGGAGTTCAAGGATGTGAATGCAAAGGTGCAGGACGGGACCGTGTTTGTTTCAGGGATGATCCTGGACAAGAAGAAACAGGAGGACATGCTCTCCGTATTGAAGGCCTATGCCACTGGATTTGGATGCGTACTCAACTCGGCCGGACTGACTGCCGGAAGCTCCCCCCTCATCGTGGAAGTCAAGTTTGTCTCAATAACGAACGGGGATGATGTTGACATGGGACTGGTGATGAATGAGGTGAAGTACAACCTTGCCTGGAATCCGAAGCAGACGGAACTTTGGCAGCACGGTGAGACAAACGGGGTTCGTACAAACACAAGGAACGAGGGGGCCTCCTGGGATCTCCAGGGCAATGTCTCCAATGATGGCGCCATGAAGCTGCAGAAGATCAGAAATTCCTTGAAAGTCCTGTATGAGTCCAGGATGTCAACCACCAGCGGGGAGAAACTCAACGTCCAAAAAGGAGGAACCATATACCTGCAGACTACGGGGGTCGAGGTCACACAGGTGGATCCCATTGACTTCGGATTCATTGTTGATATCGTTCCGACCATAATAAGCCGTGATTCCGTAGGGGCGGATGTCAATGTCCAGGTCAGCCAGGTCGAACGTGAAATCCCCACCCTGAAGATAGCCAAGTATTCCCTTACCGCGAAATATGCCATTACTCCCGGGGAAGTAATTCTCGTCAACAAGATGAATACTATCAACGACCAGGTTATAAAGCAGGGAGTCCCATACCTCTCGACCATACCTCTCATAGGATATATCTTCGACAACGACAAGAAAAAAGATGACAACGCCCATCTGCTCCTTCTGATACGCATATCTATATCCGACCCGAAACAGGTTGTGGATGAAGGGAAAAAGGAGGATGGAACATACGCGAAGATGAAAGATGATCCAAACCATGTCGACTTCACCTTTATCGAAAGGCTTGTGGACAAGGTAACAGACAAGGTCGAGGATAAAATTGACAAGATGGAAGAAAAAATAGAGAAGAAGATAGATGAGTAGCACCCTACAGCTTGTTTACAACGGCCAGAATATCGGTGTCCTCAACTCCGGGACCGGCAAGGACTATTCGATCGGGGGCTCCAAGTCCAGCGACATATATGTGGTCCCCCGGAATGACGGGACCATAGATCTGAAGGTCTTCTTCTCGTCCGACTACTGGTGGATCAAGGACTGCGGCTCCCGTCCCCCTTTCACAATATCAGGCAGGAGATTCAGCTTGTCTCCAATCTTAAAGGAGACCGAACTGACATCAGGCGATGAAATCCTCCAGCTCACAATATCGGGACAGGATGATATTGCAAAGACGGAAATAGACGTCCTGAAGGACAGGATCTACGATGATGTCGTCTCCCAGATGAAGAATGAAGCCGCGTCAAGCCGCAACATTTCAGACGAGGAACTCAGGAAGAGAGTCGAGAGGCTGACAAACCAGCTTGTAACATCCGGACTCTCATCCGATGTTTCCGGCATAGATCCGGCCGCGATCGAAAACATGAAGGACGAAATAGTCCAGGACATCCTGCACCTCGGTACTCTTGAACCCCTGATAGCCGACGATTCAATAACAGAAATAATGGTGATCAACCACAAGACAATATACGTTGAAAAGAACGGCAAGATCTGCCTCAGCAGGAGGACGTTCAGGAACCAGGAGCATCTGCAGACCGTGATAGAGAGGATTGTCGCGCCGATAGGCAGGAGAATAGACGAGTCTTCTCCTCTTGTCGACGCCAGGCTTTCCGACGGTTCGCGCGTAAACGCCGTCATCCCTCCGATAACACCTGATGGGGCATGCGTTACAATAAGGAAATTCGGAAAGGCGGTATTCACCGTTGAAAAGCTTATCTCCTATGGAAGCATGACCGCCGAAATGGGGAACCTGATCGACGGCTGCATCAAGATAAGGAAAAACATAGTTGTCAGCGGAGGCACGGGCAGCGGCAAGACAAGCCTTCTCAACGCACTTTCCAATTTCCTTCCGGATGACGAAAGAATAATAACCATTGAGGACTCCTTGGAGCTCAAGCTCCAGCAGAAGCATGTTGTCCGCATGGAGGCCAGACCCCCCAATGCCGAAGGCAAGGGCGAGGTCTCCATACGTTCCCTGGTGAAAAACTCCCTTCGAATGAGACCGGACAGGATTGTAATTGGCGAGTGCCGTGGCGGAGAGGCCCTTGACATGCTCCAGGCCATGAACACAGGCCATGACGGCTCGCTCACCACTGTCCATGCAAATTCGCCAAAGGATACCGTATCAAGGCTGGAGACGCTTGTACTCATGGCTGGAATGGATCTGCCTCTTAGCGCCGTCAGGAACCAGATATGTTCAGCGGTCAATCTGATAGTACAGACAAGCAGGCTCTCCGATGGTTCACGAAAGGTAGTCAGCATCTCTGAAATCCTCGGGATCAAGAACGGAGAACCCGAACTGAATGAAATCTTTGCTTTCAGACAGGAGGGGATAGACAGGAAAACAGGAAAGGTGATTGGAAGACACGTCCTTCTGAACGCCCCGTCCTTCCTCGATGAATTCAAAAGCAAGGGTATTGAACTTCCTGATGGCATGTTCACTCCTGCCGGAAAGGAGAAGTCCGCATGACTGTCATGCTATCGCTTGTGCTGGTTTTCATTTCCGTATCGGTAATCACCTTCTTTCTTATGAAGATACTGACGTCCAAAGTGTCCTATGAACAGGCCGCCGCAGATAAGTTTCAAAAGGACCTTTCCCAGATCTACGCCATAATCCCTCCGGAAAACCTTGTCAGCCTGACAATAATCCTGTCCTCCGGACTCTTCCTGGTAGGATTTCTGCTGGCGGATGCAAACGTGGTGGCCGGCATAATTCTTGGACTGACAATGAGTGCGTTCGGCCTCTTCGTCCCGCACATGGTCATATCGCACCTGATCAGGAAACGCCTGGAAAAGCTCGGGGATGAACTCCCGGGCACGCTTGAAATACTTGCCAGTTCCCTGAGGGCGGGCCTCAACCTGCAGCAGGCGATAAACAGGAACATCGACAGGATGCCCCCTATGGCGGCTCAGGAGTTCAATATTGTCCTATATGAATGCAAACTCGGGAAAAGCCTCACGGAAGCCCTGGATAATTTCGCGTCCAGGACAGGACTGATGGACATAAAGCTCATTGCCATAGCCTCCGAACTTTCCCTCAAGCACGGAGGCAACCTTGCGGAGACATATCACAACCTGTCAAAACTCATAAGGGAACGGGAAATATTCCACAAGGAGGTCACCGCCCTGACGACGGAGGGCAGGATGCAGGCGGTCATCATGACAATACTGCCTTTTACAATAATCATTCTAATGACATTGATCCGCAGGGGTGAAATGCTTGAGTTCCTTGCCTCTCCCATAGGAGTAGGATCCGTATTGACGGTCTTTGTGATGCAGGTGATAGCTTACATATGGATCAACAAGATAGTGGATATAGACATATGAAACCAGATTCAAATCTCATCATATTCGTTTCGGCGGGAGGGCTGTCAGTCTTCATCCTGTCCTTCTGGCTGATCAGGGCCTATCTTATGAAGACAAGCTCCGAGTTCAGGGATTTTGAACCTGAAAAATCAAAGTCAATAACGCTTTTCAAGGAAATCCTGAGCCCATTGTCCGCATTTGTAATCTCACGGCAGAACACTGGTTCATTCGTCTCTTCCGGTCTGGCTGAATACAGGAAGCAGTTTACGACGGCGGGAGGTTTCTACGGTCTCAGCGTCTATGAAGTATATTCCCTCAAATTCGTGATACCTTTCATCTTCTCCATCCTGGCCTTTCTACTTTCAGTCATGTTCAGCATAGAAGCCGACCTGGCGGCCCTTGTCATAATACTTTTCTCGGCTCTCCTTTTTTACTATCCTGACTCCATGCTGAAGAGCAAGGCCGAGGCAAGGCGGAAACTTTTCATGAAGGAGCTTCCCGGCGGCCTGGACATATTGAAGATCGCCGCCGATGCCGGACTGGACTTCCATTCTTCGGTCAACTATCTGGTCTCCATATACATCCCGGGCCCCCTCAAAGAGGAAATGAAGATCTTCCAGAGGGAGCTGAGGCTTGGAATATCAACCATGGACGCCCTCGTGAACATATCCAGCAGGATGAACATCTCCGAAGCGTCTACAGTGTTCGTATCCCTTGCCCAGTCCATTGAAATGGGAACAAGCATCTCGCAGATGCTGGGCGAGACCATAACCGACATGAGGAAGAAGAGACTGCTCTCGGCGGAGACAGAGGCGCAGAAGACTGTCATAAAAATAACTTTCCCGCTGCTCCTGTTGATCCTTCCGGGAATATTCATTGTACTTTTCGCACCGATAATAAAACCAATGATGAACGCATTTGCGGGGTTCTGAAAACATGGCCATATCCTTGATCAACATGCCTTCAAAAAGGAAAAGCATCTCCTGGAAGGGAGCTGTGCTGTTCCTCCTTGTCCTGACAGCGCTCGGCATGCTTTTCTACATAAATCACCTGAAGAGCAGCAACGCCCCAAGGGCGGGCGCGAAAAGGATATCAGGAACCATGTGCGAAATCATATGTCCGGCGGGATGGGAATATGAACTGTTCGACAACTCATATTTCTTCAGCTTCACAGACGGCTCATCAATCATCCTCGACATATGGGAACATGAGAGGAATATATTCAGTCCGCTTGATCTCAATCCGATGCAGATCCAGATGCTTCTCGAAAGCATGCTCCTGAAATATGGAAAGGAATCCAAGCAGATCAGTATTTTGGAAATTGGACAGGGCAAGTTCGCAGGATTGCACTGCATCAATTTCGACTACGAGACCTTTCCCGGCGCCAAGAACGGGACAGGGATGATATTCTTTTCACGCGAACAGAGGTTCGTCTATGCGGCAACCTGCATGACTCCCGGAGATTCAAGGCAGAAGCGCGTCTGCCTGCTAATGAAGAATTATATCGAATTGAAAGATCCCTGGAACATCCCGCTATACCAGAGGCCGTTCATAGACAGCCTGGCTTATTCGGAACAATCCGAGGCCCTCAGGAAAACAGAACTTTACTATTCACAGGCCCTGGAGCTCTGGCAGAATTCAAAGGACAATCCGAACAACATCCTTAATTCCATGAAAGCGTTCCAAGCCGCGCTGGAGGAGCTTTCCAAGACCAATACCGGGGGCTGTATTTATGCTAAAAGGCAACAGCTGGTGGAGGATTATAAGACCGTACAGAAAGCAAGGATGGACATGATTGTCAAGATGAAGAGCCAGATAACGCAGTATATCAAATTGAACAACACGGATACGGCGAAACAGCTTCTCGGAGACTTGCTCTCGACGGCTTCACTTGAAAATGAGATCTCGATAAAGGAATGGGCCCTTAAAACCATGGGCACCTTGAAAAACACAGGGGAATAGCACAGTGCCTGAGCAGAACCATACAGAATGCAGGATTTACAGGAAACCGGACATCCTCCTAGGGAAATACATCCTTGATGAATCCAGGGACTCCATCACCGTCGGAGTTTCCGAGCATTGCGATATTTCGCTTGCTGAATTCAAAAAGGATCTTCCAAATGTCAAGGACGCCCATTTCGCAATCGCACGACAGGAGACGGCCTGGATTGCCATAAATCCGGAAAAGGAAGGGGACTTGAATGATGTGTCGGGGAAATCCGTCTCCTGCGTCCCGTTGTCGCATGGGATGAAACTGTTTTTTGGTAACTGCTATATTATCTTCTCCTCACAAAGGCCGCTTTCATCCTACAGCATTTCCTTCTCGTCAAAAGAGCCGGCCCCCCAGATATTCCAGCTTTGCATCGGCGATAATATAATTGGTTCGACAGACGATTCGGAAATAAAGCCGGCAGGCCTCCCTGAAAACACCAAAATACTTTCAGTGTCCGCCGGTGACGACATTCCTGTCATCATGCCCCTGTGCAGCGAGATAGAAAACAGCGTCGGCAAGAAACTGATCGGCAAAAGCCTTGCCGAATCCTTTGAAAGATACAGATACAAGGACATGGAATTCGAAATCTTAAAATCCGGAGCTCCAATGCTGGACATCCCGAACAGGGACAAATTCAGATCTGGGATTATAAATTTCTTCATACTCATGGCGGTCGTTGCAAATATCATAATCCTGGGGATGCTGTTTACAGCAGGAAAATCAAAAGCCCCTGCATCTTCCAGTATGGATTCCATCCCCCGGAAGCAGGAGCTGCTCAATCAAGCTTCTTCTTTCATGCAAAAGGGCGATCTTTTGCTTGCGTTCAAAGCAATCAGCCCCATTTCAAAAAGTGACAACGCTTATTTCAAGGAGCTCCATGAAGCCCTGTCCACGGAGATCAACGCAATGGAACTCCTCGATTTTCACAGGAGGAAGCTGAAGGCCATAGAAAACCTGCTTATCGATCCTCTTCCTGATTCGGAAGAAAAGGCTCCAATTGCAAATCTCAGACTTTATACGCTCTACATTACCAGCGCCAAGCGTGAAATTGAAGATGAAATGGCTAAAATCAGCAAGTATGAATGCAGGCAATTCGACTTGAAAGCCAGTTCAATGTTCCTCAGGAAGGCCCCTGCGGTCATTGTAAATATAAAAATTGTCCTGGGATACTTTGAAAATGCCATGTCCCTTGTCCAGGCATGCGAAAAAGAAGACTGGGACAAGGCAATTGAAATACTGAAGGCGCTATCTGAATCATTCAAAAAGGACAAGCTGGAGGCGCTTTCCTCGAAATGTGAAGAAATCTTCAGGGAGGTTGAAACTATACAGAAGATTGTAAATATGAAAAAGCATCTTGAGTCATCGGACCTGACCGAACTTGATCTCGATGATTCCAAGGCTCAAATCTCCAAATTTAAGATAGACATATCGGAAATAGGCAAATATGATCCTAATTCAGCCAAAGGCCTCTTGAAGGATCTTTCAGAATCTGAAGAAACAATAAGTTCCGCCGGGAAGATACGTGAAACCTATCGTTCATGGAAGAACAATCCTGAAAACATTGAGGCGCTGGCGCTCCTTGTGAAATTTCTTTCCGGTCTGAGGACAGGCATGAATCCGGATATGAAGGATAAAACACCTCCGACAATAGTCCATGTCGGCCGTGAGATAAAAGAGTTCGTCGACGGCAAGGTCACGGGCCTGCCTGAGGACATCACTCCTGAAGCCCTGAAGAAGTGCATTGAGGCCGAAAACTTGATTTTGACAGTATCGGCACTGCAGGATGATTTCAATCACGGAGCCGTATATGATAAAATGGAAATTATTAAAAAGGGGCTGAATAAAAAATGCGCAGGCCTTTATGCCCGATATGATTCTGCCAGGCAGAACTCCCCTGAAGAAGCAGATAAAATACTCATGGAGATATTTGAGAACGCACCCTCTGACAGCAGATATTTCACATGGGCTGAAAAAGAACTTAAAAAAATAAAACAATAGGTTGCCATGCTAAAGATCTTATTTTTATTGCCCATTCTCTCAGTTTTAGGCATTTGCCAGGCACAAGCGCAAACACAGCTTCCGCCTAAGGAAATAACCGTCCAGGGCACTGAACAGTTCAAAAAGGGTGACAGCGGAACCTTTTCCGGTACGATAACAAGGATTGACAATGGGAGAGTTACAGTAAAAGGTGACAAGAAAACCATAGTCTTCTATGTGAAACAGGAAAAAGACTCAACTAACCATTTAATTGGATTCGACAAGGCAATGATGGAAAAGATCTCAAAATTGACGGTCGGCGACAAAGTCAGGATAGCCTGGGTTTTTGATCTGCATATCCGGCTCGATTCAATAGAAAAAACAGATAAGGAAGAATAGGCCGCTTCCTATGCCTTATTGAATGTTCTACCGGCATAACATCGCAATTCGACATTCAACTGTTCGTAATTCGAGTGCTCTCCGGCACGTTCCTACTTCTCCTGCTCCGCTGCAAGCTTTTCGAGGACTTCATCCGGGATGTCGATGTTGGTATAGACCGCCTGGATATCATCATATTCTTCGAGCGTCTCAATAAGGTTGAGAACTCTCTTCGCAATCTCAGGCTCAGTCACTTCCATAAGCGTGTCAGGCTTCTGGACTATTCCGGACTCCTCAGTTGCGATCTTCGCATTTTCAAGGGCCTTTGAAATGGCGTCATAGGCTTCCTGCGGACCCCAGATCTCGGCAACGCCTGAATCGACCTCAATGTCATCTGCACCTGCATCAAGGACAATGTTCATAAGCTTGTCCTCGTCGGCATTTTCGCCTTTGACTACAAAATGGGCCTTGCGATGGAACAACCGGGTGACGGAACCTCCGCCGGCAAGAGTGCCGTTGCCCCTGTCGTACAACATTCTCACGTCGCTGGCGGTCCTGTTCTTGTTTTCGGTAAGGCATTCTGCGAGAATCGCGAAGCCGTTGCACCAGCCTTCATAGAATATGCTCTCGTAGTTTACGGATTCCCCGCTCTCTCCTGCGCCTTTTTTGATCGCCCTGTCGATATTGTCCCTGGGCATGTTCGCGTTTCTTGCAGCCGTCAGGGCTGTCCTAAGCCTCGTATTGGCCGAGACATCCTTTCCTCCATGCTTGACGGAAACCATTATTTCCTTCGCCAGGCGGGAGAAGACCTTGCCTTTCTTGGCATCGGCCGCGCCTTTCCTGTGCTTGATATTCGCCCATTTGCTGTGTCCGGACATTAATTACCTCTGACTATTTGATGATTTTAAGATTTGGTGATTTAGTGATTTGTGAGAGTTGGCACCCATGCCTGATTGACCGCCGATCCCCAGGTTCGTTCTTCAAAGTCCGATCGGAGGAAGCTTTTCGACGCTGCGCTGTTTCTGTATGACAGTCAGCCAGGTCTTCTTCTGGGGATCGAGATCAGTGACGAAATATTTGCTTTCATCCTCTTCCCTGTCATATCCGACTGTTGCTCCAGGAGGAAGAATGACATGTTTATCTATTATCGCGTTCCTGACAAGACATCTCTCGCCGATCTCGACGTCATTGAGAAGGATGCTGTTATGGACGGTAGCGTAGCTGTGGACATGGACCATGTTGAAGAGAACCGAGTTGCTGACAGTGCTTCCAGATACGATACAGCCGTCGCACACGAGGGAATTTACGGCTTTTCCGATCCTTGGAAGGCCGGTGGGGCTTACTTCCTCGTTATGTACGAACTTCGCGGCAGGAAGGCTGAGATGATAATTGTAAACGGGCCATTTCTTATTGTAAAGATCAAGCTGGGGCTCGGGCATTCTCAGATCCATGTTCGCCCAGAAATAGGACTGCAATGTTCCGACATCCCTCCAATAGTGGGAGGCGTCCTTCTGCCCTGGCACCTTGTTGAGATAGAAGTTGTAGGCGAAAAGCCGTCCGCTGCTCACGAGAGACGGCAGGATGTCCTTGCCGAAGTCATGGCTGCTCTTCTTGTCTTTGGCGTCATTCCTCAGAAGCCCGAGAAGATCCCTGGAGTTGAACGTGTAGTTGCCCATGGAGACAAGCGCCATTTTAGGATCCCCGGGAATAGGCGTCGGATCCTTTGGCTTTTCCTGGAACCCAATTATCCTCCAGTCCTTGTCGACCTGCATGACTCCGAAACTCGAAGCCTCCTGTATCGGGACAGGGATGGCGGAAATTGTCGCAATTGCATTTGACTGGCAGTGGAAATCAACCATCTGGCTTATGTCCATCCTGTAGATATGGTCGCCTCCGAATACAGCGACGAGATCGGGAGCGAAGTCCTCGATAAGGTGTATGCTCTGGTAGATGGCGTCGGCAGTTCCGATGAACCAGCGCTTGTCCTCGGTGCGCATCTGGGCGGGGACGGGGATGATGAAACGTCCCTTGCCATGGGTTCCGGCAATATTCCATCCGTTGATGATGTGTTCCATAAGGCTCTGGGAGCGGAACTGGGTAAGAACAAACATGCTGCTTATGCCACTGTTGATGAAATTGCTGAGGACGAAGTCTATGATCCTGTATTTTCCGCCGAACGGAACAGCCGGCTTGGCTCTTTCCATCGTAAGCGGATGAAGCCTGGATCCTTCACCTCCGGCAAGTATCATTCCAAGAACTGAAACATTCATTTCCCAACCTCATTTATGGTACGACTCTTTCGTTTAGCAAGATACCCTGTTTCTCAATTAATTTCAAGGGGGTGAACACCTGATTCCATGGACTCTGAAAAAGATGCTTCCAATGCCGGTTTTCCTGAAACAATCACTTCATCTCATCAACCGGCACCACTTTCTCCACCTCAATATGCACCTCATACCTTTTCAAGAACCACAATTTGAACGAAGGATCCCAGAACACCGCATATGGTTCGGCCTTCTTGCGATATTTCGGATTCTGCTTGACCCATGTCCACAGCTCAGCACTGGTCTTGTCAAAATTCCTCTGGTTGTAAGAACCCCTCGCCCCCATTGACATGACAGTTTTCCTGGGTTTGGCAAGCACCTTGACTATTGAGGAGCCCTTCAAATCCTTGTCCTTGTCAGCGTCTCCGGTATAAAACCGCAATACGTTCTTAGTCTTGAGTATTTCAGCTTCAATCGGAAGCGTCATTTCCATCCTCCTTCTCTGCATGTAATACTCCATGTCGGAGAACATTTTCTCAAAACTCTTATCGTTGTAATATTGATACTTGGATTCTGTCTGGATGACTCTTGCTTCTGGTATCTCCTTTTCCTCGATTACCCCTGAAGGAGTGGGTTTATACATCTCCTGATAGCTGGCGCATCCCATATTGGCCAGCCCCACCAATAAAGACAGCAAAAACAGCTTCATCGGCTTCTTTAATTTATTTTCCATAAGATCGCCCTGATTTTTATTTTTTACTTACCATAATTTGATTTAAGTATTATGTTATTCAACTGTTTTTAACCTGAATTCCGATTTTGAGGGCAAAGCGGCTAAAGGAAACCTCTAACAATCTGAAGTAAAACTTGGGGATTTTTAATGTCACAGGATTCCGGTATCTGGAAAAGATTCTTTCCGCTGGCAGTTGCACAGTTCTTCGGGGTGTTCAACGATCATGCGTTCAGAGCTGTCGCCATATTCACGGTCGTGGGGGCTGAATCCAGCTCATCCGAGAATTCCGCCTTCATCTCGATTATAACCATGGTCTACGCCCTGCCCTTCATATTGTTCCCCTCCCCCGCTGGATATTTCGCCGATCGTTTTTCAAAACGGAACGTGATAGTGATAATAAAGTTCATCGAACTGTTCTTCATGCTTGCCGGCACGATATGTCTCGCGAAATTCGCAACCTGGGGCTCCACCCCGCTTGCACTCATAATGTTCCTGCTTGCCGCCCAAAGCGCCTTCTTCAGCCCGGTGCTGAATGGAATGCTCCCGGAGTCCTTCGGCGAAAAGGAGATCTCCCATGTCAACGGCCTGAAGGAAATGCTCACCATGCTCGCCGTGATCCTCGGAATGTTCTCCGGCATAATCGCAAAGTCGCTGTCCGGACAGGACATCTACAAGTGCGGCATCTTCCTCTCATGCTTCTCGCTGGCCGCATTCATCATTTCCCTCAAGATAATACCTGGCCTGTCAGCGAATCCAAAGACAAGGTGGAGCTGGAACTGGTTCAAGGGATATGTGGAGGGATTCAGGCTCGTCAAGGAAAAAAGGCCGATATTCCTCTGCATTCTCGGCGACGCTTTCTTCACCGCGATCGGAACGGGCGTCCAGGCGCTCCTCATTGTCCATGCGAAATACGCATTGAAGCTTGAAAAGGAGATCGAACAGGGCATCATCCAGCTCATGCTGGCCTTCGGCGTGGGATTCGGCTGCTACCTGGCCGGCAGGCTGTCCGGGAAGAAGGTGGAACTCGGGATTGTCCCTTTCGGCGCAATAGGCCTCAGCGTTTTCCTGATATTGATGATCGTCTTCCCGGGAGGCATGGTCCTCCTTCCGGAAATTCCGAAGATCGGACAACTCGGCGTCTATCCACTGATGCTGACCCATGTGTTCCTGCTCGGAATATGCGGCGGTCTCTTCGTCGTCCCCCAGAGGGCGTACATCCAGAACAAGACCGATCCCGTCACAAGGGGAACGCTTCTTGCCAATGCAAACGTCCTGTGCTTCGGAGCAATGATCATATCCGGACTTCTCATGCTGGTCCTCACCGGCGGAACGGAGAAAGTCGACGCCAAGGACTTCTTCACCCACATCCAGGGCTTCTTCCTTACGCTTCCGGCGTCCACGCTGATGATAGCAATGAGTTTCGCGACAATTTTCGCGACCGTCTATGCCTGCATCCTCCTGCCTGAGTTCATGCTCCGCTTCTTTGTCGTGCTCCTCACCAACACCATTTACAAGATCAAGCTCGAGGGCGAGGACAACATCCCCCAGACCGGCCCGGCCCTGCTTGTAGCAAACCATGTGTCATATGTGGACGGCCTCCTGATAACCTCCTGTTCCTCGCGTTTCGTACGCTTTCTCATGTACAAGGACTACTACAGTCTCACCTTCCTCTCCCGCGTCTTCAAGCTCTACGGATTCATCGAGGTTCCTCCCGTGGAGATGAAGGACAGGATGCCGCAGGTCTATGAAACCACCAAAAATGCCCTCCGGAACGGCGAGGTGGTCTGCGTGTTCCCTGAAGGCAAGATCTCCCGGAACGGAGTAATGGACGAGTTCAGGGAAGGCTTTAGAAAGATGATCCCCGAGGAACTCGACGTGCCGGTAATCCCCGTTCGCCTCGGCCTCCTCTGGGGAAGCATCTTCAGCTACTATTATGGCAAGCTCAGGATCCGCATGCCAATGGAATTCCCGCACCCGGCCTCCGTGACTATCGGAAAACCGGTTCCGAAGACGAAGAACGCCTTCGAGCTCCGGGAGATCATGACGGAACTCGGTGCAGAGACCGAAAGCAGGCCGAGGGATTCGGAACGCCCCCTTCACTACCAGTTTGCGAAATACGCAAGGTTCCATCCGTTCCAGCGGATCCTCTTCGAGGCCAATGGCAAGTCCAGAAACAACTTCTCGGTCCTGGTCCGAGCCGCCGTACTCAGCCGCGAAATACGCAGATTGTCTGCGGAAAACAGGAAATATGTCGGCGTCCTCCTGCCAAATACAATTGGCACTGCTATTGCAACTCTCGCAGTCATGATGGCCGACAAGGTTCCCGCTATGTTGAACTATACATCCTCACCGAAGGCGATGGACGAAGCGATAAGAAAAGCGAACCTCGACTGCATCCTGACAAGCCGTATCTTCATACAGAAGATCGGCATCGAACCACGACCGGAAATGGTGTTCGCCGAGGATCTCATAAAAAACATCCCCAGCTCCAGGATAGTTTTCTGGGGATTCCTCGCGGCCATACTGCCGCATCAGGAGCTCATGAATATTTTGTCACCTGTAACACATCGTCAGGTCTTCCATACGGCAGTCCTGCTCTTCTCAAGCGGCTCCACTGGTTCGCCAAAGGGCGTGATGCTTTCGCACAGGAACATCAACAGCAATGTATATTCCTTCTATAGGATTGTCGGCTGGGACAGGAAAGTCGACAGCATCCTTGGCAACCTGCCGTTGTTCCATTCGTTCGGGATCAACACATGTTTCTGGGTTCCGCTCATGACTGGGACAAAAGTCGTCTATGTGACAAATCCGGTGGACGCAGCCGCCTCCGGCAAAGCCATACAGGAACAGAAGCTCAGCGTCCTGCTTGCCACGCCGACTTTCCTCCAGCTCTACATGAAGAAGTGCACAGGCGAACAGTTCAAGTCCCTGAGGCTCGTGATCGTCGGCGCAGAGAAGCTCAGGATGGATATCGCAAGAAAATTCAAGGACATGACAGGTCTTACGCCTCTCGAAGGCTATGGTTGCACCGAGCTCTCTCCAGTCGTATCGTTCAACATATCAAACTCCATCCTGGATCTCGGGACCGAGGTCGGCAAACCCGGGAGCGTCGGTATGCCGATGCCGGGAATATGCGTCAGGATTGTCGATCCCCAGACCATGAAGCCATTGCCTCCAAACACCGAAGGACTGATGCTTGTCAAGGGGCCGAACGTCATGCAGGGATATCTGGGAGATACTGAGAAGACCGCAGAAGTCATCAAGGACGGCTGGTACAACACCGGAGACATTGCGAAGGTCGATACCGACGACAGGATCACAATCACAGGCAGGCTCTCGAGGTTCAGCAAGATCGGCGGCGAGATGGTACCGCATGAACTCGTCGAAAACGCAATACAGGAACTTTTAGAGACCGAGACGCGCGCCGTAGCCGTTTCCAGCGCACCGGACGAGGCCAAGGGCGAAAAACTGGTTGTCTTCTATACGGAAATGAAACTTACACCTGAGGAAATAATCAAAAAACTCAGGGAAGACAATCTCCCGAACCTCTGGATTCCCAAGGCGGAGAACTTCCGTAAAATTGAGAAGTTCCCCCTCCTCGGCAGCGGAAAACTCGACCTCGCGGAACTGAAGAAACTGCTTTCATAAATATGTCGGGTTTTAACCCGACGATTTGTTGACGGTTTAAAACCGTCCTACTAATCTGGATAATAACCTAATCAAGGGGACCTCTAAAGCATAGGACGCTTGGATGAGTGGTTTGCTGGATGATTGGATGACCTGCCATCGCTAAGAAGCTATGGCGTGGCTTCTTCGTTGGAGTTCACAGCTTCAGCGTGTCCCACTTTTAAAAATTACATTGGCTGAAAAGATTCCATGTCGTCGCCCTGCGGGGACTTGTTGATTATTTTTTATTTTTTCATTACCCCACGCTTTCCCGGCTTCGTCAAGGCACTGCGCCGTGAGATGCGCATGGGGCTACATTATTCCGCCTCCTGCGGAGGCTAGACTTAAACTGATTCCAAATTCAGCCCTCGCGGGGCGACGAAATAATATTCATAAATCACGCCTTTGCAGGCTTCACCCACTTGCCTTTGGCGGCTCCCTTGTACAGTGATTCCATCACTGCGCTACGGGCTGCGGCTTCAGCAGCTGTCACCAACGGAACATCAGGCTTGCCGTTTACTGCATCGAGGAAAAGATCAAAAGCGTGTGGCCATGCCGCAGGCAATTGCGTCCAAGGCTGTTTTCCATCAGCACCTGGAACCTTGCTGCTCTGGAAGAAAAGCTGGTCATTCACGACATAGGCGTGCCCTTCCGTGCCGCTGATCTGGATTTTAACCGGATCTGCAATGTCCACCCATCCACCGGCCATGGTGGCACGCACACCGTTGGCGAATTCTATTATGCCTTCACCGGATTCATCGCAATCACCATAACGTTTTGTAACAACCTGTATCGATGCCGTAGTTCTGGCGACATCACCAAATATCCACATTAGAATATCAAGCACATGGGTCCCGAGATCGCCGTAAGCTCCGCATCCGGCGATTGAAGGATCAGCCATCCAGCGCCATTCAGTGTCAAACCAGCCGCCAAGGGAGCCCTTGTGGCAGTTGCTGTGTCGGGCACGGGTAATTTGCCCAAACCACCCCTTCTGCACGGCCTCGCGGAGGAACTGGTGCACAGGGCTGCCTCGCATGAAATATCCGGTCTGGAACTTAACTTTGGCCTTCTTTATTGCACGGGCCATCTTCTTCGAGTCCTTGGCTCCCATGCCCAGCGGTTTTTCAACGAACATGTTTTTCTTCGCGGCGGCTGCGGCAAGGACAAGTTCTTCATGGCGGTTCGTCTCGGAACAGATGATCACGGCACCTATGTCCTTGTTGTTCCAGATTTCCGCGAGATCCGCAACGACTGCGGCATCAAGTTCCATCGCATTCTTCTGGGCACGGGCGGCATCATGGTCCCAGACTGCCACAACTTTGACATCGGTACGGGCCTTGACGCGTTTGATAAAGCCGGGAGTGTGGATGTGGGCACAGCCGACGAGAGCGAGATTTGTCATTTTGCATTCCTTTATATTTTTAGGGAGTTTTCAAACCATACAAAATTTCAAACACGCAGAAAATTAGTTCGTGGAAGGCAATTATCAAGGATGCATTTTATTTTCCTGGCTGTCAGGAAAATAAAATCACCCGAAGAGCATCAAGGCGCCGATCCCGAAAATGCACAGATCGACGATAGCATGGCTGAGATAGCCAGGCCAGACAGATCTGTATTTGACATACATCATCGACCAGACAAGCCCCCCTGTGAATACCCCGGCAGAACATATGACTACTGCTGCGGTTCCGCAATATACCTGGAGGGCGACGACATGATGCAAAGTGAAGAAGAGCGATGCGAATATCGCGGCAGGAACCGGTTTCACCAGTCTTTCACATTGTTCGACGACAAACCATCTCCATACATACTCCTCAAGAACTGAATTGATCAGTATCCAGTAAAGGGCACCCCCGGCATACATTGGAATTGAGGCCAGCCCTATTTCCTTCATCTTGGCGGTGAACAGCGCGTGGTCGAATAATTTTGATCCGAAGGCAAGATATACTGCAAATATGGCCAGGCTTATCACGACGCCGGTCAAAAGCCCCATCCCAAATCCGCCCTTCCTTGGCGGTGAAAGACTTATCTTGTTCCTGAAGATGATCACGTACCAAACCAGGGGGAATGCAAAAAGCCAGATTTTGCTCAATGCAAAAATGATTTTACCCAACATTGTGTCAGGAAACAGGACCATTGCTGAAAGCGCCCCGATGCTTGGTGCGGGAACAAGAAGGATTAATGACAGTAATGACTTTTTCCGGTCGTTCATAGCTTTGTAATATCCATATGAAAGCCAAAAAAACAAATCCTCAGGATTCAAATTCCGTCCCTGCCTGAGAAGGATATTCCGGTCATAGGTGGAGCCATAGGCGCCAAATGCACTCATCTTTGGACGGGAGATAAAAAGCATTTTTCAACGCTGTATGGAAAAACCATCCATGGAGTGAAAATTGTTTCAAGCACTATGCTAGCAGAAGAAATTCAAGTTATGATTTTGCACAGCAAAATCATCCGAGCATCGGCTTCCTGTAATCTTCGTTGTCGGAAGGGACATAACCGAGCTTGTCACGGATATTCGAGGTGTCAATCCATCTGAATCTGCTTCCTGAGAGGCAGTAGAACACGTCAAACATAAGAGTTTCCGGGGCGTCGACGCAGAGCTGGATTATTTTTGCGATGTCCCTGTGGCTGCACCAGATTCCCGGCTGTTTCGAAGACGGCACATCATAGGAGGAGACAAGTCCGATCCGGAGGCATATGCAGGATATCCCATGTATGTCCGAATAAATTCTTGCGACCGACTCTCCAAAGACCTTGCTTGCACCATAGAGCTCCGTCGGCCTGACAGGATCATATGGGCTCAGCAACGGTATCTGCTCGGGTATATGATTGAAATTCCTGTGCTTGATCGATATATATGGCTCCACAAACTGGTAATAGCCTTCCGAGACCCTTATCGAACTCGCATAAATTATGCGCTTGACTCCTGCGGCTCTTGAAGCTTCGAAGACATTGTACAGCCCCTTGATATTGGAAGCGAGGATATCCTCGAACTTTGCATAGGGGCTTGGATTGGCCGCGAGCTGGATCACAGTATCCATTCCTCTCACTGCTTCCGTGACTTTCTGATAATCGGAGATGTCGGCAGCTATGAACTTATTTTCCGGAATATGTGTCTTCCTGTGAAAGCCCCATGAGTGGTCGGAGAAATCAGTGGAGCAGTCCAGACCATGAAGATCATATTTTCCAGGGAATGAACTGAGATGCCCCCACGCCAGTTTCCCTATCAGGCCGGAAGCGCCTGTTATCAATATTTTTTTCTGGAGCATAAAATCCCTTTTCAGGCCCTAGGGAGCTCTCCCTGGGGCCTGGAAAGGAATTATACTAAATTTATCTTCTCCCTGAAATAATAGAAGACAATTCCAAGGACAATGAATATCAGGATGACCTTGGGAATGAAAAAATACAGCATGGAGCCCAGGAGGAAAAATATTATTCCCCAGGCTATCGCCCTATCCCTTTCACGTATCATAAAAAAATCCTTGATTTTTTTATTAGTATCTCTTCTGCTTGCTGTTTGCCAGGACACGGAGCCTGAGGGCATTGAGCTTGATGAAGCCCTCGGCGTCAGCCTGATTGTATACGCAGTCCTTCTCAAACGTCGCGATGTTCATGTCATACAGGCTATACTTCGACCGGCGTCCGGCGACATAGCACGCGCCCTTGAACAGTTTCACCTTGACTTCCCCTGTCACAAACTTCTGGCTTTCCTTAATTGCAACCTGGAGCATTTCCCGTTCAGGAGCGAACCAGAAGCCGTTGTATACGAGTTTCGAATAATATGGGATCCAGCTGTCACGCAGATGCATGACCTCCCTGTCCATGGTGATGCTTTCCATGGCCCTGTGCGCGATATTGAGGATCGTGCCTCCGGGGGTTTCATATACGCCCCGGGATTTCATTCCGACAAACCTGTTTTCGACAAGATCGACCCTTCCAACACCGTGTTTTGAACCGAGCTTGTTCAATTCCCTCATCACATTGGCCGGGGAAAGTTTTTTCCCATTGACCTTTACCGGAATACCCTTTTCAAATTCGACAGTTACGTATTCGGCCTTATCAGGCGTCTTGTCGAGAGACTTTGTCATTACGCCAAGATCCGCCGGGGGTTCGGACCATGGATCCTCGAGGATCCCCCCCTCGAAGCTGATATGCAGGAGGTTCCTGTCCATGCTATACGGTTTTGCAGCTGAAACAGTGATTGGAATCTTATTGTCCTTGGCATACTTGATCAGGTCCGAGCGCGATTTGAAGTCCCATACTCTCCACGGGGCGATTATCTTTATGTCGGGCTTGAGCGCATAAGCCGTAAGCTCGAATCTTACCTGGTCGTTGCCCTTGCCTGTCGCACCATGGCATATGCAGTCCGCCTTTTCCTTCTTTGCGATCTGGATCAGCTGTTTTGCGATAAGAGGCCTTGCGATGGAAGTACCAAGCAGATAGACGCCCTCGTAGATGGCGTTGGCCTGCATCATGGGAAAAATAAAATCCCGGGCGAATTCCTCCGTAAGGTCCTGGATGTAGCACTTGCTCGCACCAGTCTTCTTCGCCTTTGCCTCGAGTCCGTCCAGCTCCTCTTCCTGTCCGACATCCGCACAGAAGGCTACGACTTCGGCCTTGTAGGTCTCCTTGACCCACTTGACGATGACGGAAGTATCGAGACCGCCGGAATATGCAACAACAACTTTCATGATATGTCTCCGTTTGATCGATGGATTGAATGATTTTCCTCAAGAGATAATAGAATAATATTAAGTTCATTTTTAGCAAGCCGGAATAGCCCCTTTCTTTCACAGTACGTATTCAGTAAACTATGTCGTTTACTTAATCCGTACTAAAAATAAAGGGGACCTCTAAAATGCGAAATCACTCTTTTTATGATTTATTAGATGTAAATATTTACTGATAGAATTTTTGAAATAATGGAAAAGGACAATACAATATAGGATAAACCTACCGGATTTTAATGGAGGAATAATTTATTATGGAAACTTCAGCGGAGAAAAACTGCACCAATACCAATGCCTGCAACCTGGTGGAAAAAGTTCCAGGCGCCTGTGTCCTGGTGATTTTCGGAGCTTCCGGAGATCTTACCAGCAGGAAGCTCGTGCCTTCCCTCTTCAGGCTTTTCGAGAAGGATCTTCTCCCTGAAAACTTCTCCATTGTCGGCTGTGCCAGGACACAGATGGGGGATGAGGAGTTCCGGAAAAAGGCGGAGCTGGCCATCAAGGATTCCATCAAAGCCGACATTCCCAGGAAGATTCTGGAAATCTTCCTCCAGAATGTTTATTACATATCCGGCCCCTATGACTCGATTGAGACACACAAGGCACTTTCCACCAAGATCTCATCAATAGAACTTAAATTCCCCGGAGGTCAGGCTGGAAGGATATTCTATCTTGCAACTCCATCGATCCTCTACGGACAGATTGTGGAGCTCCTTAGCGAAGCGGGGCTGGTGAAGGAGGACGACGAGGGATTCAGGTGGAGGCGCGTCATCATCGAGAAGCCTTTCGGTCGCGATCTTTCCAGTGCAAACGAGCTTGAGAAGCAGCTTAAGAAACACCTCAAGGAGAAGCAGATCTACCGTATAGACCATTATCTCGGCAAGGACACTGTGCAGAACATACTGATGCTTCGTTTCGCCAATGCGATATTCGAACCGCTGTGGAACAACAAATACGTTTCCCATGTGCAGATCACCGTCGCGGAATCCATAGGTGTCGAGCACAGGGCGGGGTATTACGACCAGTCGGGACTGCTGCGGGACATGTTTCAGAACCACATGATGGAGATGCTCTCGCTTGTGGCGATGGAGCCTCCAGCCTCGTTCGACGCGAACCGCGTAAGGGACGAGAAGGCGAAGCTTCTCAGATCGATACATCCTTTCCCAATTGACAATCTCGGTTCCTGCATAGTCAGGGGGCAGTATTCGCGCGGCAAGATCACCGGTGAGGAGGTTCCTGCCTACCTTGAAGAGGAAGGTGTAAGACCTGATTCCAAGACGGAAACATTCGTCGCCGCCAGGCTTGCAATAAACAACTGGAGGTGGAACGGTGTTCCCTTCTATCTCAGGGCAGGCAAAAGGATGCCAAGGAGGGTAAGCGAGATCGCAATAACATTCAAGAAGATTCCGCATTCGATATTCATGCCGCTGCTTCCCGAGGACCTGCTGCAGAACGTACTCCTTCTGAATGTCCAGCCGGAAGAAGGATTCTCACTGCACATACAGGCCAAGAAACCCGGTCCGAAGCTCTGCATGGGAAACCTTGTAATGGACTTCCTCTACAAGGACATCATCAAGGGCGAACCTCCTGAGGCATATGAACGCCTGCTCCTCGACTGCATGCTCGGGGACTCGACCCTTTTCATACGGAACGACACGATAGAAATCTCCTGGTCGCTGCTTACGCCCGTCCTCGAAGCATGGGAAACCTCAAAGGAGCAGGAAAAGATTGGAGACCTTTTCAAGTATGAATCCGGTTCATGGGGGCCCAAGGAGTCTTCAAGCCTTATTCATACCGGGTCCGAATGGAGAAGACCATAAGCAAGATCAATAGAAGGAAATGAATCGCTCGGTCAGTTCCTCGTTTATGACCGCATGCTTTATGTAGATATTGGGTTTTTCCCTGAGATTCACCCTCATCGGCGGGATTTTCTCCCTGCCGTCAGTATCAAGCACAATGGCTATTACCGGCCTCATTATGAAGTTCTCATTGATGCCTATGATCTTCGCAGTATCGCCTGAACTGAGCTTTACAAAGCTTCCAAGCGGATAGATTGAAAGCTTGTTGAAGAAGAGCTTTATGATGTCCTGGTTGAAATAGCTGTTCATTTCACCGCGGATTTTTTTCATCGCGTCAATTGGCGTCATAACTTCTCCGAAGCTGCCCTTGTGGGTCAACTTGACGAATTCGCTGCAGAGATGGATGATTATCGCGTATTGATACATGGATTCCTGAAGGCTCGTCTTGCTCAGTATGTTCTTGTCGCTCTTGGCGAGGGTGTTCAGGAACTCGATGGATTCAGTGTGGAAATCGTCAATTTTTATCTTCTTTACATATTTCTTAGCGCTAAGTTCGTATTCCTCGGTCTTACGCAGGTTTTCCATTTTTTCCTGGCTGTCCAAGTTCTCAGAATCGAGAAGGCCGATGTTGTTGCAGAGACCTGCAATCCCGATATAGCCGAGATGGTTGTCGGCGACACCGAATTCAAGGGAAATCTTCAATGAATAAATCATTATGTTGACACCGGTCACAACTATCATCTCAGATATAGAAGCTCCTGCATGATGCATGACATATGAATAAGGGGCATTTGCAAGTCCGAGAAGCATCCTGTCGTCCTTCCTGATAATCGCAATTATCTTCTGGAGGGATTCCATGACAGGATTAAAATCGACAGTTTCCTGTTTTTTCAGCATCCCGCAGCGTTCATTGAAAGCGAGGATCAGTGAAAAATAGGCGCTCTGGGATTCCTTGAAGACATCGGTGGACTCAATCCCCTGGTTCTGCCGGCTAAAAATGTTTGCGCTTAGAGATTCCATTATTTCTTCCTAAGATGAGGAGCTTTCATAAAAATGATTAATATAACATATATCATGATAATTTGTATCAGGAACAAGATAGATTCCCATATTTTTGTATACCTTATGGTCAAGGCTGAAATAGCCACAGTAAAACTCGTCAGCCAGACTATCCGTACTGCGTTGACCTGACAGAATCCCATATCCATAAGTCTGTGTCCGATATGGTCTTTGCCGCAGTAGACTATGGATTCGCGCAGGGATTGGGTAGTGCCGTTGAGCCTTCTGGCAATAATAACATAGCAGAGGTCGAAGATGGGCACGCTCAATACAGCTATAGGAATAACTACGGATTTGATGGGATTGGTAGACCACCCTCCCATGATGCCCATCGATGCCAGGCTGAATCCCAGAAAGAAGCTTCCGCTGTCCCCCATGAAGATCTTCGCAGGATGCTTGTTGAAAAACAGAAATCCCAGCAGGCTTCCTATGAGCGAAATGGAAATCAGCCCCCAAAGCCATTGACCTGACTGAATAGAAACAGCAAGGTAGGCGGCAGCGGATATCACTGAAACTCCTCCGGCAAGTGCGTCCAAATGGTCAAGCGCATTTATCGCACTGCAAATGCCTGTGAGCCATAACATGGTTATTACAATATTGATGAAGAGATCCGGCAGTTGAATGCCAGTCAAATGGAAGTTGGTCACGATCCCGAAATACCACATTAAAATTGTGAGTCCGAAAAGGGAAAGCAGCTTGCCGACAGCTGAAACCCTGTGCACATCGTCGACAGCACCGATGACAAGGGCAATTGCTCCACCGACTATGATACCCAGCTGAGCACTGTTCACATGGCCGCACGCCAACAATGGCATTGCAAAAGCAATATAAATGCCGATCCCGGCCATCCTGGGGACGGGAGAGGTATGTACCTTCCTTTCATCCGGAATATCCATGACATTCATCCTTTTCATGATCCTGATGGAGAACCATGTCAGAATTAATGACAGGAAAGTTGAACTTAGAAGGATATATGCGTAATGCTGAATCCATTCATCCGGGATTGGAATTTTAAACATAAGGCAATCTCCTTATGTCCTTAATAAGATCCGGTGCCATGGCGGGTCAACTTCGGGAACCGGATCTGATCTCTCACGTTGTAGGCCTTGAGGACCAGGTCGGCAAAAGTTATAAGATAGCCCGCATAACGTGCATACTCGCTGAGACCGTGCTCCGGTACAAAAACTATATCGCCACCTTCAAGCAGTATGTTCTTATCCTTTCCAGTGCCCAGCAGAAGCGCTTCAAGATCAACTTTCACGCACTTGACCTCGGAGTCGGGAGAAGCTTTTATTATTATAACCTCGGACTTCATGCCCTTTTCAGTAAATCCTCCGCAGCGTGAAATAGCTTCGACAATTGAAATATCCCTGTTATGGGGGATAATCTGGGGCAATGCAACTTCACCCAGAACAATGATAGCATCAGTATCCGCCTCGCCAATATATATGAAATCACCCATTTCAACAGAAATATTGAATCTCATGTCCCCAAGACGGAGAAGCTTGTCGAAATCAATGTCCAGCTTCACTCCATTTCTTGAGATATAAGAGGCCTTGAGATTGGCAATGGACCTCCCCCCCTGGAAATCATTGATATAAAGCAGCCCTCCGGCCTGCGCTACGGCATCAGTAATCCGGTCGCCCTTGGTAATCTTATATTTACCGGGATGACTCAATGCCCCCATCAAGGAAACATAGCCTATATCTTCAAGCATCTCCTTTTCCTCATGGAGCTTGTTTAATATTACACTTACCCGTGGTTTGACAAAATATTCCTTGAGGAGGACTTCCAGCTCTTCTCGAAGCCCCTTCAAGGTCTTCCCTTTGGCCTGTATCTCACCGACAAGAAGATATGTAATCGTCCCATCTGGTATGACTGAGACATTCCGCGTCATTTCAGGCTCATCAAGAACAGAAATTTCTATGACATCCCCCTTGTCCAGGAGATAAGGGCCGGTGTATTCTTCTTTTTTAACTGGAGGTTTTTCAAGAGGAGGAAGAATTGAATTCTGGGATTCGAAGGACTTCATCAACGCATTAATTTGCCTGGTATTATCCTTTTCATCCGTAAGATTCTGATTCTGTTCGGCATTTACGGCAGCCTTATCAGCATCTTTATTGACAGCAAGGCATCCCGCATATAAGACTGCGGCTATCGCAAAAAATAAAATAGACCATATTTTCAGTTTAATCATGGCGCCATATCTTATTGAACAATTAGGGTATTTGGATTTAAACAGTTAATATACAACCATATTCATAAATTGGAATAAAATTCAGCTATTTCTTGTTTAAAATTAGCTTTTTACGCTTTTTCCTGGAAAAAACCGGTCTTTTATCCTCTCAAACATCGTCTTGTCTGATCCGCTGGAAATCCCTTTGCCTGAAATACAGAGTTTCAGATCTGAAGAGACTTGCCGCATTGTCGGGTACCGGTCTTCAGGTTTTTTCTGGAGGAGCTTGAGCAGGATGGCGCATATCCTATCATCAAGATGCTTGTTTACCCGGGAGGGAGGGACTATTGCACTTTTCGAAACAGTGTCTATCATCCCCATAATATTGCTGGCGCTTGTCTCATACGGAAGCTCTCCAGTCAGGAGTTCATAGAAAAGCACTCCGAAACTGTATATGTCGCTCGATGTTGTTATGAAAAGCCCCATGGCCTGTTCAGGAGACATATACCTCGGCGTCCCCTGAGGGAGGATCCTATTGTTTTTTTTCAATGTAGAATAATAAAAATCGGTCAAGTAAGGGACATCTTCGTCACCGAGCAATATATTGCTCGGCTTCAAATCTCCGTGGAGCAGCCCCTTTGAGTGGACGCATTCTATTGTCCGGGAAAGGGAAAGGCCTATTTCAAGCTTCTTATTGAGAGAAACTGTTTTATCATTTAGAAGCCTTTCAAGCGTCCCCCCGCCCATGAAGTCCATCACGATATAATAGAATTCGGGAGTCTTGCCGGCCTTATGGACCTTGACAATTCTTGCGCACTCATCAGAGATCCTCGAGGAAAAAACAGCCCCTTCTATTACCGCGTCCAGGACAGAAGCTTCAAGGAAAGGATTTATCTGCATTATCTTGATTGCAAAGTCTCTTCCAGAGGAGTCAGTCGTGTTGTATACCGTGCCTATGCCGCCTTTGCCAATGACCTCCCCAATCTTATATCCATCAACTGAAAGGCCTGTAAATTCGGTCATGATAAAGGAATAAGTTCGGCGAGTATGCTTGTTTCAAGATATTCAAAATCAAAGGGCTTGGTAATAAAATCCTTGGCTCCCAGCTGCATGCATTTCTTGGCAACTTCCATATCCCCGAGACCGGTGATCATTATCACATGAGTGGAGGGAGTGATCTTCTGGATCTGCTGGAGAAGGTCCACACCGTTCACATCTGGCATGCAGATGTCGACGAGAGCAAGCTTTATCTGCGAAGTTCTCAGTATGCCAAGGGCTTCCTTTGCGGAACTGCTTGTATATGTCTTCACACCTTTCTTGGAAAGGTATGTCTCAAGAAGTGAAAGGATATGCGAATCATCATCAATGACAAGTATTGTCGGCTGTTCCTGTTTTTCCTTCATTATCTGCACTCCGGAATAATATACTTTTCAGTTGATTTAAAAATAGCTCCGCGCTCTGATCTTTCAAGCATGAATAGAGGAATCGAATATAAATTTCCGCAAATATTCACTGCAATTCCCTTACTGAGCTGCCTTTTAAAATAACATCCCTGCTCGCAGGCCCGCAATTGAAGATAATGTCGAGGATTGAAAGATTAGGGACGAACACCCCTGAAACCTGTTCATATTGCATGGCTGAAAAATCCTGTATCCGGCTGATTATCCCGTTTGTCCTGAGCAAGTCAAAATCCACATAGTCAAGACTGTGCTTCCCGTGCAGATAGGCCCCTGCCCCGGTCTTCCTGCAGATATCAAGGATGAGATGGGATGATACTCCTGAAATTTCCTCCGAGGATGCAATTTTCAACGGGGTCCTTATCTCAAGTGCTTCAAAGCACATCCTGATGAACGATATGTTGAAATCCGCGAGCATCACCCACTCCTTTTCAAGCATCCCGGCTATTTTCGGATAGAAAAAATCAAAGTGCCTGGCCTTCTTGTAGTTGAGGAATAGCGTCCTTGAATGAACATGCCTCCAGTTCTTTGAATTGTCTATCTCGACTGCGTTTATAGGCTGCCTGTACCGGCCGGCGTTCTTCACGGGAATGCTGAGCCACTGGACGGAGCCGTCGGTCATCCTTATCCTGTTGCGGTTATGGTATTCCTTCTTGACATACTGGGTATTGTCGACAATGACAAAGACATCCACTGACGCGGCTTTTGCAAAAAAACCTCCGTACGGATATAGGTTAGGCTGGTGGCCAGCAACGCAGATCATCTTTGTGCTTCTCCAGTAATTTGGCTATTCTGTCAACTTGGACCTCCTTCATCCCGGGATATATGGGCACTGACACTAATTTATCATGGGCCCAGGAGGCGTTCGGAAATTTACGGGCCGGCTCCCCGAGATACATGAAAACCGGCTTGAAAACCGGCTTTTTCGCTTCAATTCCGGATTTTTCAAACATCCTTATTACTGCCGCAGCATCCCCTTTTTCAGGGATGACAAGAAATCTTGAAAATATGCTTCGGGCTGCTTTTCCCTGTCCGAGCGTCTCAGAATATATGGCTGCAATGCGTTTCCTCTCGGAAATGAACCATTTGAGTTTCCTGATCTGGCTCAGACCAAGTGCGGCGTTGAGATCCGACATCAGAAAATGGAGATGGGGCTCCCATTCATTCCGCTTGTCATGATCAAACAGATCAAGCACCTTCTCCAGCAATGCTTCTTCATTTCCTGCGACAATTCCGCCATGACCGGTCGTGAGCAGTTTTGTAGCATAAAAGGAGCAGATTGAAATACGCCCCATGCTGCCAACCGCCATGCCTCCGGTTCTTATACTGAGCGTCTGTGCGCAGTCCTCGATTAGGTTTCTATTCCTTATCTCATGGAGCGGAGCGGGAATTCCGAAAAGGTGGGCGGCGATGACCGCCGAAACATTGTCCAGCCGGTTTGCCAGCCGGACATCGATGGCCAATGTCCTCCTGTCAATATCAACAGGGACGGGCCTGAGCTTGAGAATCGCAAGCGCGTCCAGCGGGGCGCTGCAGATATACGCGGGAACTGCAACTCCCGAGTTCTCCTTCAAATCCAGTATTTTCAAGGCGGAAACAAGGGCGTCAGTTCCGCTCTGCACCGGAACGGCCCATCTTTTCCCGAGAAGCCTTGCAGCGCATTTACCTAAGAAAGCCGCTCTTTTCCCGCTTGAAATATATCTGCCGTGAAGTACTTGTATGATTGAGTTTTCATCGTCCGAATCAAAAAACGGCTGGGAATGGTGTATTGGCGTTTTGTTCATTTTTAAGTCTTTATTTTAATTTGTCTAATATAATTAGTGAATCCTTAATTTGCCAGAACCGAGCCTACGGTTTTACAAAACACAATACATGAGGGGATTTTTGATGGAGAATAATTTTTCAGACAAGACACTGAATATCGATGTTACCGACTACTGGTTGATCATACAGAAGAGATTTTTCCAGATTCTGCTTATTTTCTTCCTGATCGTAGCCCTGACTGTCGTCTATACGATGAAACAGCCTCCCGTATACCAGTCGGAATGCAAGATAAGGATATCAGCACGGCAGCCTATGGCCACGATAGAAGGCGCACAGATCACCTGGTATGGCGCCTCAGGCAACGAGCTTTCCTCCGAAATAGAGCTTATAAGCAACAAGGATGAGATATTGACTACTGTGGCCGACGTCCTCAAAAATGACGCCGGCAAAGAAAATCCGACCATCATAACCTCTCCGGAGAACAAGGATTATTATGCTGACAAGGATGACAAGAATGAAACGATCGTCAAGTACATAAGGAACCTCAAGTTCACACCCGACGAAAAATTATTTATTTCCACCCTCAGCGCGGCTTCCCTCAGGGGGATCATACAGATTGAACAGGTCCCCGGAAGCGACATAGTCATGATAAGGTCGAAAGGGAGCTATCCCGCCGTCACGATTGCCATCACGAATCTGGTGGCGATAGTCTACAGGGCCGATTTCTGGAAAAGCAAGACCAAGGACGCAAAAGACACAAAGGAATTCATCGACGAGCGTTTGAACGGCGTTAAATCTACGCTTGACAATCTGAAGGGCGATCTTCAGAAATCATCCGAGGAGAATACTTCCTTCGGAGATGTTGAAATCTACAAGAAGCAGCTCACTGAGCTGAGGCTCGAACTGGACAAGCTCAAGGAAACCTATCAGGACAGCCACCCAAAGGTCGAAAAACAGAAAAACCTTGTCGCATCGATCGAGGCCCAGCTTTCCAAGCTGCCACAGAAGAAGCAGACATACGATGACAATCTTGCCGAATGGGAGCTTAATCAGAACCTGCGCAAGAGCCTTGGTGAATTCGCACTCAAGGCGGACATCGACTACGAGGCCAAAAGAGAAAAATCCAAGGACGAAATACAGCTGATTTCCTGGGCCCAGAGTTCTTCAAAGCTCAGCCCCAACGAAATAATGAACATCATTGTCGGAAGTCTTTTCGGCCTGATACTCGGCTTCATTTACGCATTTGTATGGGAAGGCCTTGACACCTCCATAGGCAAGATCGAGGACGTTGAAAGGATCACGGGACTTGCAGTTATCGCCCATATACCCCTGATAGGCGGACAGAACGTCCAAAACTCATTCTTCAAACCGTTGAAGTTGGTGCTTAAACCATTTAGATCGTTGATTCCGTTCTCCAAATCCGAGGATCCTCTGGATCTGGACAAGAAGATTCTCTTCAACTTCGATCCCTTGTCCGTCGTGGCCGAAGCTTACAAGACCCTCCGCACGAACATCCAGTTCGCAATAGGGACCGGCAAAAAGACCGGCAACGCGATCGCCATCACAAGCGCCAGTCCACGCGAAGGAAAAACCCTCACATCGACAAATCTCGCAATCGCGCTCGCCCAGATGGGGAAAATGACACTCCTGATTGAAGCCGACATGCGCAGGCCAAAGATTGCCGACCTCTTCAAGATTGACAGCAAACAGGGATTGAGCGACGTACTCATAGGTTCGATAAAGCCCGACACCGCCGTCAGGACCACTGCCGATTTCCTCATGGGAGATATTGAATGGGACAAGCTCCTTGGCAGCCAGGGCATAGACAATCTCCACATAATAACCTGTGGAACCATACCTCCAAATCCTTCTGAACTTCTGCTTTCCGCCGAATTCAGGGAAATGGTCAGCGACATGAGACAGAAATACGACTTCATCATCATTGACACTCCGCCAATCCTTCCTGTATCCGACGCCAGCATCATCGGAACAGTTGTCGATGGAACGGTTCTCGTTTACCAGTCTGACACTACATCGCGCCATCTCCTCCTTCGCGCCATACAGAATCTGAAGAAGAACCAGACAAAGCTGATCGGCATTGTGATCAACCAGCTCTCGTTCGACGTGGTCATGATGAAGACCGGCAGGTACAAGTACAAGGACGGCTATGCCGCCTATGCCAAGGAATGATGTTGGAGAATTTCCTGCTTAAGGCTTATATCTGCTGGGAATCAAAAAATATTCCCGTCAGGATTTTTTCCTGCATACGGCAATCAGCATTTCACCTCTGCGAAATGAAAGCTTCGTCCTCTGTATCAGGTACTCCAGAGCCAGTGCAACCCAGGTCAGTCCTGTTTTCATCAAATTCCCGACAACCTTGTGCGTAGGCAAATTTATCATGCCGGCAATTTCACATACACGGAAGACGCTCGAAAGGAAATCCTTGAACTCGTCCTGATCATACCGGTAGAAGTAGATCCTCCCCGAATGATACCCCTCCTTCTCCCTTGTCTCCACCGTCATTTCGGAATGATTATACGCGCTTACGACAAATATCCCATTTCCGGCAAGATATCTGTCTATCTCCTTAATTGCATCAATTTTCGAATCTGCCGGAACATGCTGTATCGCTCCGGAGCAGGCGATTTTCTCAAACAGGTATTCCTTCCTCAATGGGATGAAGTTCATATCTGCCTGGATCAGATGGGCAGTTCCACCATCCTGAAGATGTATCTTCCTGCTGAGTTCCTTCAAGGATTCAAACGAGAGATCAATGCAGATTATTTCCTTGCATGATGGCAGCATGGACATAGTCAGCCTTCCAGTTCCGCTTCCAAGCTCGAGGACTGCATCATAACCGGAAAGCGACAGCCGTTTCAGAAAAGACTTTGTTTCCAGGAGATCCCTGCCTGGAGGAAACTTCAGGTCATATTCCGCCGAAAACTCATCCCGTGCCTTCATTTCGCTCTTCTTCACAGCCATGCTCGTCTGCAATTCAGGCTTAATATCCTTTTCCACAGGCAGCAGCCTGGCTATGCCGTCCTTCACAGGAAAGGCAGTTCCACACCTGGGACATTTGAGAGTGGCGGTGATTATCTCGAGTCTATGGCATTTTCCACAGTCCTCAGGAGCAATCCCATTTGGAATTTGGACGCCTTTGAATGCACAGTATAACCTGCACCGGGAATGGCATGAAGGATTCTTTATTTCCGAACATTGAGTGATCTTGTCCGCGATCAGCGGGTTCTTGTCGGAAGGACATGCCAGATAGTCTATTGTCCTATAGAACATGGGCGCCTTTCAATTAATAAAACGGCGTATCCGGTATAAATCATCCCTAAGGCGACTATATATCCTGTGAATCACGCGACGGTTGGAAAAGTCAAATTCCCCTATAAGCTGCTTCTCAATTCCACCAAATCCCTTTTTGAACTGCGTCACTCCTGGATTTTCCTTCAGGTCAACCCCTCCAAGATCATAATATTTGTAGCCGTTCCTCTTTGCCCAGAGGATGGTGTCCCAGTGCAGGAGATATGAAGCACGGAACTCCGGCTCCTCCCTGGACGCAGCCCCCCACTTGTAGAGCACGGTCTTGTTTGAAATTAAAAGAATTATCCCGGCGAGCATGCGGTCGCCATGATACGCCGCCCTCATCTTCAGTATCCCGGAAGGCTCAAGCGCCTCTGACATCTTTTCGAAATAATCAGAAGATATGCGGCATAGTTTTTTCAAGCGGCTCATGCCTGAATAGATTTCAGAGAAGGAAGGGATGAATTCGTCTCTGCCGCAAGTCCTGATCTTCAGGATTTCCTGCGATTTCCGCATATATGACCTGACTCTCGGCCTTATCCTGTTCCATAATTCAATTTCGGACAATTCAAGGGGGATTTCAAGCGTCTCAGTAAAGAGATCCGGGCTTTCCTCCTTTGAAAATCCTGCCGCGCTTATAAGCTCAAACAACTTTTCTTCATATTTCACATCAGGATTGATCTTTATGAAAACAGCTTTCGGATAGAGCGCCTTGAGATTCTCAAGGATTCCGGACACAGCTTCAAAATCATCGTATTCCGCAAGCGGACCTCGCGGCGTATAACAGAAAAACTGACCATATTTCGTCCTCATTGCGACACTGGCCGCTCCACAAACACAGCCGCCACTGATGAATAAGACCCTGTCAACACTCCAGCCAAAGCTTTTCAAATAATCCCCCCATTCCCAGCTTTGCTCGGAAGAATAGCAAGGGAAGAAAGAGGCGATGCTGTTCCACTCCCTGCGGGCCCCCTGGAATCTTTTTGTCTCAACCGTCATTGCTCAACCTCTTCAATATCCTCTGCATTAAAGTTTCCCGTCCAGCCCCAGAAAGCCGTCGAGGCGCCCCGCTCCGCCTCCTCCCGAAAATGACAAAGCCATCATGATCGACGACTGTCCTTGCTCCTCCGTTGAAGAGCCCTTTGAATCCCTCCTTCTTGAGGATGGATATTACCAGATCATCATAACTGTGGACGGGTGCCGCGAAAAACTGCGGCGTCCTGCCAAGCTTCTCATATATCATGCCTTGTGAAAGCCTAAGCGAGTTTTCCAAATAGCGGCTCCTGTCAAAATCTATTTTAATCATTTTCCCGGAACGTGAATTCCGCCTGTATTCGGACAGAAGTCTTTTCTTCCAGCTCCTGTCATTGAAGAATTCCAGGCCGCCGCCGGCTGACACATACTCCACGCATTTCCCGCCAGTTATGTCGTCAGGCCTGTACTCGTTGTCAACCGCTCCCTTCCATGAACATGCATAAATTGGGAGCCCCCATCTGGGATTTTCAGCGGAGAACCATTGCGGGTAAAGCGGATTCCCAGAATCACTCGGTCGCTGGAAATCAACAAGTTCCCCTGACGAAAAAACTATTTCATGCGCCATGCTGTGGCTTTGAACATCAACCGTACCAGAATCAACCATCTCCTTCAGCTCCACCCACGAACAGTATCTATTCATGTCCTCCAATTTGCGGGATGAGCCTCCGGCATTGGTCTTCTCCTGAAAGACATCCCTCCTCTTTTCGACAAATCCCGGCACGATGAATAATATCGCCCTGCATCCGTATTTCTTCAACAATGGATACAGGACAGTCCAGCAGCTTATCCGCCCGTCATCAAAAGTCAGTGACGCACCCTTATTAAAATAATCTCCTCTGACAGCCTTGAAAAGCTCATCCGAATCAAGAGTGCGGTATGAATTGTTCCTTAAGAACTCCAGATCCTTTTCCAGATATCCTCTGATAGCGTCGTGATATGTGAAGATGTTCAATTTCATCCATCCCCGTCCAATAGTCATCTACCTCTGGCAGAGCCGGAGGCTTGAGTTTGTGAACCGCTCAAAGCGGAACACCGCATTTACAGTTCATGAGAAATTCCAAGCTCCAATTTCCAAAATTTAAACAAGTTCCAATTTTCAAACAAATACAGGAACAGCCCTTATGGGACTTAACTGCTGACAATCAAGAACACGTCTTGCGACGTTGACTACAAACATATTCAATAATTGCATTCGTTCGTAGTTAAGCTCGCAAGAGCTGTTCTTTTCTTGGTTTGGAATTTTCTTCCCTTCCTGTGAAATCATATCCAACTCAATATTCGATATTGATGTCTTGTCCTGTGCCACTTTCCTTATTCGAGGTTGGAAGTTCAATGTTGGATGTTCGACTGTGTCCGCCATCTAGTCACGGCGTAGGCCTTGCGTAGACGGAAGCTTCTCAGCGACGGCGGATGTTCATTTTTCATATCTTGGCCTCAATACTTCTGCAGCATCTCCAGCATTTTACGGTCGAGTTTGTGCCCGTTGAAATCCTCGTATTTGACATCCTTCCTTCCGCTGTCCAGAATACCGAACGAGCCCCTGAAGTTCCATAGCGCCCAGCCCCATCCTGCCTCCTTCCAGTTCAGAAGGCAGTCCTCCATCCATGCCAGGACGACATCATGCGGCGTCTTGTTGTACGCACCGAACTCGCCGATCATTACTCCGACACCTTCACTTTCAAGTTTCTTCCAAGGATCGACGCCCTGGGTCCATAGCCATTTCCTGTCAAGGACTTCCTCCTTGTTGACAAGCTTGAAGCCTGAGGAGGTGAAATCGAGCAGGACTGGATTCCTACCCCAGATCTGTTCCATCTTCATATTGAATTCCATGCCCCCGGCCATCACCCCCAGTTCGGCAATGCTCATCCAGTCACCGACTGAATTTTCGAGTGAAATCTTCTTCGTGCCAGCCGGTATTTCCGCAAAAACCTCCAGATCATAGACGTTCTGATACTTCTCATATTCCGGCTTGTACACCGCCTCCTTCCATTCGCCTTTTCCGGGCCCGTTCACGAATTCCCGGCTGAGAACGATCTTGTCATCGGCCTTTACGATCAGGTTTGACTTGTCGGAGACCATGTCCATCCTCAATCTCAGCTTCAACTTGAAAGGCATGGTATTTTTTATTATGAATGGGGCCTGCAGCTCCTCCTTCTCAGGACCGAAAAGGATACCTGTCAGCTTCGTCTTCGGCCATGATGGCAGCTGCATCTTATCACTTCCATAGGCCCACTCGGCCTTGTAGTGGGTGACTTCAAATGGGATATATCCTCTAGTGGCCTGCGCGACTTTCAATTCCTTGAGACTGGAACACGGCCTGCTGCCGGCACTGATCCCGTCGGAGATGATCAGCCTTTCCGGATCCTCCTTCCTGATCGCGTCGCATACCGCCTTCACAACCTTGAAATAATCTCCTTCCGTCACCCCTGCAGGCTCATTGAAGAGATTGAAGCTCAGTCGGCTGTTCGGAATCCCCTTGTACCTTTTTGCAAACATCGCCCAATGGAGAATGCAAGCTTCGAGTGCATCAGCATCCTCCCACAGGCTCAGGCTTTCCGCCGGCTTCGCAATTGAAAATCCGGGTGCACGATGGAAATTGATGCTCACATGGATTCCGTATTTGCCGCCCCATCCGACGGCCTGGTCGATTCCCTTCAACGCCTTTTCGTCGAACTTATTCCAGTCGCCGTCCACGATCCAGATCCTGTAATCCATGGGAAGCCTGACGAAGTTGAAGCCGAACTCGGATATGAGCTTGAAATCCTCCTCCTGGAACTGGCCGTTGGCCCAGTCGAGATGGAGCTTGTCAATGAGATTGAATCCTCGCCAGCGCGGAAGCTTGTCCCACGACGCATCAGGCAAAGCCTTTTCCTGCGCCATGGCACAGAAGGACAGACATGCAAAAATTATGGATAGATTTTTTTTCATTGATTGTTCCGCAGATAACATAACCGCAGATGTGCCACAAGCAAAGAATCGATCATGAAGCCCCGGACTATCTCAAGATGATTTAATAGGAGCGCTGGCCTCTGGCCGCCTATGGCGCCGCCGAAGGAGCCTGTCGGACTTAGAAATGATTTCAAATGAGGGCGTTTTCGCTTGTAGTAGCGCATGTTTGCGCGTTCTTCAGTCTTTTAAGGTTCCGTTAAGAACGCTCGAACACGAGCTACTACGAACAAATATCCTAAGTCCGACAGCTCTGACGGCGGTTAAACCTCCGTCCGGCAATATATTGAGCCAATTGCGGGGTGATCATATGCGCGGGGCAAGCCCTCGCAGAGGGCAACATTATGTAGCCCCATGCGCGAGCATGGGGTTATCGGGATGAAAAAGTTTTCCTAAGCCTCCGCAGGACGGCGACACGTCACCAGCTTTGACATCTTCCCGCAAATTAGCCTACCATATATATTTTCCCTAGAATGGCACCGGTTTCCTTTCCTAATCCACTTCAGGCCAACGGTATCAGCGCTACTTCTTAGCAATCATGCTCTTGCCCAGCATGGCACCAATGCCGCCCTTCAGGATTCTCATATGCATCTAACGCGCAAGACATTAACGCGTTATATCTTAAGTTAACGGCATTGGCATGGCACCGGCTCCCCATTATAGACTGTTTCACAAATCTCCTCTTTTCTTAACACAAAGGTCCTTGAAGTATACTATTCAAAAGCCTTGTGCTTTGGGTGGAGGAAATGGAAATTTGCTTTTCGAGGTCGTCGCAGAGTGACATCAGTTCGTTGACCTTCGCGACTATCCGTTTTTGCTCAGCAAGAGGGGGAAGAGGAATCATGGTTGATTTTATCTTTTCCATATTTAGATTTGGCTGGGCTCCTCCTTGAGCAAGAATTCGTATTTCATCGTACATTTTGCGGAAATAATATTTTACGTATTGGTTCATTTGATCTTTAAATATATAGAGAGAAATTGCAGCGCATGCTTGGTTAGTCGCAGCTTCTATTTTGAGCTCAGTAATTTGACCTCGGGTTTTGCCTTGCCCGTACATGGCTATAACAAGGGTATTGATTGGATATACTTTACAATTTGTTTCTTGAATTGCTTTCGATGTAATTTTAGTCTCAGCCTCTGTAATAAAAGGATTACCAGTATCCCCGCTTGTAATCCAGTTAATCTCACCATTATAGTACAGTGATTCAGTAGTTAATGGAGTTGCCCCGGTTCCCACATTAGCTATTTGAGTCAGCCTACACCATTGCCAGTTTCCAGGCAATTCAAATAAGATTACGTCAGGATAGATTTGCGTGGAATTACTTTCTTTGCGAATTTTCCCGATCTTAACGAGCTTATCTTTTTCTGCTTTGATTTTCTTGAGGAGTTCAGAGGCGGGTTCGTCTTTGGGATCCTGCGGGACAAGCTTACCGCGGACGGCAAGGTCGAGAATGAGTTGGCGGAGGTTCTTGATGTGGTCCTGGGTGACAGTTATTTCCGGAAGATGATTTATGAAGAAGCCAGACGCCTTTTTGAAATCTTCTGGAGTTTTCGCATCTGTGACAGCCTTCAATGAAGTCCAGTTCAAGCGCTTGCGTTTCTCATCCCGTATTTCATTTGCTGCTTCAAGCTCATCACACAACGCCATCAATTCGTCAACCTTCGCAACTATCCGTTTCTGCTCGGACAGAGGGGGAAGAGGGAAAGGAAATGCCATAAGCTCGTCTTGTTTAATACCTTTTACAGTTAAGCCAGTTCCTTCAAACTTGTGTGTTAGAAAGAAAATGTAATAATAGTCTAGCACGGATTTACTCGATAGAAAAAGAGCCCTCAAGTCTTGATTGATGGCCACGTCTATTTTATTGATCGAAACCTTGCCGAGTCCCATCCTAGTCACGACTATAAGTTGACCGGCTGGAATAAGATTAGAGCTACTATTCTTCAAGCCATCCTTAGTAATGAAATCTTGAGTTGAAGTTAAATATTTATCCTTCCCGACATCTTTTACACTGGCCCAAGGAATATCACCGTCCCAGTATAATGAATTATTTTTTGAAGGTGTTCCTCCTCCGATATTTTGGAGAACTGTTTCGCCAAGCTTTACCCACTTCCAATTTCCGGGAATCAAGTATGGCATTTTATCATGGAGCAATGCCGGAAGTGGTTTCTCCGGGCGGATCTTCCCTTCCTTGACGAGCTTATCTTTTTCGGCTTTGATTTTCTTGAGGAGTTCGGAGGCAGGTTCGTCCTTTGGATTCTGCGGGACGAGTTTGCCACGGACAGCAAGGTCGAGGATGAGCTGACGGAGCTTCGGAATGAATTCCGATGATTCCGCCGCCTTATCGAATAAAGATATTAAATTCTTATTCATAAGTTGCTTTGCATCTATATATCCATGTGTTAAATTATTCGCACAGTCCCCAGTCGACTCCTCTCTCTGCTTTCGGGCGGATGATGAAGCTGGGGTTTTTTTATTCCTTTAACATATCCTTCTATAAAACTTTCGTATGTTTCGCTTGCCACGGCGTAGCCTCTGGCGAAGACGGGTGGTTAACTCTTCAATGCTTCTTCCAGTATTTTCTTCAGTTTTCCGCGAAGTTCGCAAGCCTTTTTTTCAGCCGCCTGCAGTTCCTCAAGTATCTCTTCGGGATCGCCGTGGTCAATCTCCACCGTGTGCGGATTTTTGAAGTCGAGATTGTAGTTCCGTTCCTTTATCTGGTCTATCGTGACTTTCCACGCGACTTCGCTCTCTTCGCGCTTGTCCCACCAGTCAATGCACGGTTTCAAGTATTCGAACTTGATGGGTTTAGTCTTTGAATACGCCTTCTGTCCGTCAACAACCTGATGTTCGTAGTACCAGATCTCCTTAGTTTGTTTTCCTTTCTCAAAGAAGAGCAGGTTCGTACCTATGGACGCATAAGGCTTGAAGACACTGTTCGGCAGACGGACAATCGTGTGCAGGTTGCATTCAGTAAGGAGATGTTCCTTGAGCCTGGTCTTGATGCCTTCCCCGAAGAGCGAGCCGTCGGGAAGGACAACTGCACCGCGTCCTTCTGGTTTGAGGAGTTTGATTATGAGCGCCAGGAAGAGGTCTGCTGTTTCACGGGTGCGGAAACTCTGCGGGAAATTCTGTTCTATGCCATCCTCCTCCATTCCACCGAACGGGGGATTGGTGAGGATGATGTCGACACAGTCACCCGGACCGTAGTCCCTGAGCGGACGTGACAGTGTGTTGTCGTGTAGGACGAATGACGGATTCTCGATGTCGTGCAGAAGCATGTTGGTGACGCATAGCAGATGAGGCATGGGTTTCTTCTCGACCGCCCTGAAACTTGCCTGCATCTTCTTCTCATCCTCGACCGATTTGATGTACTTCTTCCGCATGTGGTTTATGGAACATGTAAGGAATCCACCAGTACCGCAGGCGGGATCCATCAGGATTTCGCCGGGTTTTGGGTCGATGCGGTCAACCATGAACGAGGTGACGGCACGCGGCGTGTAATATTCACCAGCGTTTCCGGCGTTCTGGAGATCGTTGAGGATCTGTTCGTAGATGTCGCCAAAATGCTGGCGTTCCTTCATATTGTTGAAGTCGATCTCGTTGAGCTTGTTGATCACCTGCCGCATGAGCTGTCCTGACTTCATGTAGTTGTAGGCGTCCTCGAAAAGGCTGCGGACGATCTTGATGCGGGGATTCTGTCCGGAAATCTTGAGTTCCTTGAGCCCGGGAAAGAGCTTGTTGTTGACAAAATTGACGAGTTCGTCGCCGGTGATGCCTTCGGGGTTGGCGGCCCAGGTGCGCCACTGGAAATCCTTCGGGATGGGCGAACGGTATTCACGGTTCATCATCTCGAGTTCCTGGTCCTGGTCGTCGATGATCTTTAGGAAGAACATCCACGCCATCTGCGAGATCCGCTGGGCGTCGCCGTCAACGCCGACATCCTTGCGCATTATATCCTGAATTGTCTTGACTACATTTCCAACTGACATGAAAACTCCTTAATAAGTAGGGACGGGCTTTCCGTGTCCGCCATAGCTTCTTTGCGACGGCGGAAGCCTGTCCCATTCCTGAATTTAAAACTGGTACATGCTCCCTTCGACAAGCTCAGGACAGGAAAGCACGTACCTACTACAAGAACAGCCCTCACGGGCTTGATCCTCCTTCGCGTAAAGCTACGGAGGACAGGCTACGAACGAATACACTCCAAGAGGAAAATGCCGGCGAGACACCAGCGCTCCATTCATTGCTTTTTATTAATTAGGTTTACTACCACGCTTATCAATATATTCTTATCCTTCGGATCGCTTTCCGCCATCATCAGGGTTATCGCGACAAGGGCGTTATCCGGGATCCGCTTCGAACCGTCAGATCTGTAAAGGGACTTGTTTTTCTCGAGGAACCAGAGGAACAGGGCTGCCCCAATACGCTTGTTTCCGTCCACGAAGTGATGGTTTTTTACCAGGAAATACAGGAGGTTGGCCGCCTTCTCCTCTATGCTCGGGTAAAGTTCGCGCCTGTCAAATGTCTGCATGATGTTTTCAAGGGAGGATGGCAGGCTGCCGTCCTTCTCCCTGCCGAACAGGTCGCCCGCCTTGAACTGGCCGCGCAAGGTTCCGATTATCCTGCGGGCTTCGTCGCTTGTGACAGGTATTGCCTTTATCCTGGAAAGATCCGCTGTCTTTACACGCTGGTGGTCATAGTCGTCAAGCAGGTCCAGTGCATAACTGTAGTCCTTGACAACATTTAGGAGGGCTGTCGCCTCGTTTCCAGAAAGATTCCTAGTTTCCGCGAAATCCGCAATAAGCTTTATAGCCTGGTTCAGTTCCTTGAGTCGGCGATTATTGACGGTATATCCCTTGACCAGATGTTCGCGGAGGACGTTCGTCGCCCATATCCTGAACTGCGTACCACGCTTTGAATTGACGCGATAGCCGACCGAGATGATGGCATCAAGATTGAAGTATTCGACTTGTCGTTCGACAACCCGTCCACTCTCGTTTTGAACTGTTGCAAAAAACGCAACAGTTGAATTTCTTTCCAACTCATTGGTTTTAAATATGTTGGACAGATGTCTTGAAATGACTGACTTGTCCCTGCCAAAAAGTGAGGCGATTTGATTCAAGCTGAGCCAGAGTGTTTCACCCTTGAGGTTGACTTCAAGTTCAGTCCTGCCATCAGAAGCCTTGTATAGGACAATCTCAGAACTGCCATATTCTGCTGAGGATTCCCTGATTTTATGTATTTTCTTTTTTTTCATAATAAAATTTCCTCATCACGAAAGATTAGAACAAACGCACACGCTAAAGCTGTGAACTCCAACAAAGAATTGCCGGCGAGACGCCAGCGCTCCGTTCAAGCAATATACAATGCTTTTTCGAGGTCTTTGATCGCTTCCTCGTATTCTTTCCGGCCCCCAAAAATCTTTATGATTTCCATTGGACGGCCCATATGGTCAAAGGGAGCCAGTTTGAGCACCTGCGGATTCTCAATATCCTCAATACCTCCATCCTCGTATTTCTTAAGAAGGGCGTCAAGGACGATCCGTGCCTGTTCACCGTATTTCGTGAAATAATCCCTTTTACGGACATTATCCGCGCGCTCTTTCCGAGTAAGCGGCGGTTTGTCGAATGCAACATGGCATACCAGGTCGAACGGATCAAGATCCTTGCCAACTTCCTCCGACAAGGCCTCAAGCACCAATCCCTGGGATTCAAGCTCCATCACGATCGCCTGCTTCTTGTCAGCGGAATTCCAGCGGGTAAGGAAATCGTCAAGTGAAGAGAAACTCTTCTTGATGGTCTTCTTGCTGTAGTCCTTCAAGGATTCCGTGACAAGTCTCCCTTCCTTGTCATAATACTGTACGCGTTCGGCTATGACATGGACCGTGACATCTCCGACCGTGTATTTAATCCTACCTTCTGGTCCTCCCGGCGGTTCCGGAGGTGGAGGAGGATCGACAATTACATCGTCGGGGCCCAGAGGTGGTTCAGGTGGAAGGATTGATCCGTCAGGAGGCGGTTCATATATCTGGACCGGATCACCGTCGAAGTCAGGATCGGCGAAAAGGTTGGTGGCCTTCCTGAAATCCATGATGGTGAAGAAAAGCTTGCCGTATTCCTCCTTGATCCTTGTGCCACGCCCGATTATCTGCTTGAACTCGCTCAGGGACGAGATGTTCTTGTCAATAACGATCAGTTTGCAGGTCTGTGCATCGACTCCGGTGCCCATGAGCCGGGATGTGGTCGCAATGACAGGATATTGGGATTGGGGATCGATGAAATTGTCGAGTTCCGCCTTGCCTTCGGGATTGTCTCCGGTTATGCGCATGACGTAGCGGCGGTTCTTCGCGGCAAGGTCCGGATTTGCGTTCACAAGGGCCTGACGCATCCTTTCGGCATGGTCGATGTCCTCGCAGAAGACAATTGTCTTGTCATAACGGTTCGTGGCCTTCAGGAGGGCAGTAATCTTTTCAGCGACAAGTTCCGTGCGCTTTTCAAGTATAAGGCTGCGGTCAAAATCCTTCTGGTTGTAGATGCGGTCCTCGATAAGCTTGCCGTATTTGTCCAGCTTGCCCTTTTCCGGTCGCCATCCGATGAGATCCTTGTCGATGTCGATGCGTATGACCTTGTACGGGGCGAGGAATCCGTCTTCGATGCCCTGTCTGAGGGAATAGACATAGACTGGATTCCCAAAATAACTGATATTGGAGATATACTTGGTTTCCCTTGGGGTGGCGGTAAGCCCGATCTGGGTGGCTGACGTGTAATATTCGAGGATTTCGCGCCAGGCTGCATCATCGGCTGCGCTTCCACGGTGACACTCGTCCACGACTATCAGGTCGAAGAAGTCCGGGGAGAACTGTTTGTATATGTTCTTCTCCTCTTCGGTTCCTGACACCGCCTGGTAGAGGGCGAGATAGATTTCGTATGACTTGTCTGTCTGACGTTTCACAATCTTGGTCATGGCCTTGCCGAACGGCTTGAAGTCGTTGGTCTTGGTCTGGTCGACGAGGATGTTCCTGTCGGCGAGGAAGAGGATACGTTTTTTTGTTCCGGACTTCCAGAGGCGCCAGAGGATCTGGAAGGCGGTATAGGTCTTGCCCGTGCCGGTCGCCATTACAAGAAGAATCCTGTCCTGACCGTTCGCTATGGCTTCTATTGTCTTGTTTATGGCGATATTCTGGTAATAACGCGGCGTCTTGTCGCTCCCATAGTCATAATAGTCCTGGAGGACGATTTTCTCTTCTGCCGTTTTGATTCCTTTCCAAGAACAGTATTTTCTCCAGAGTTCATAAGGAGATGGGAAATCTTCAAGGGAAAGCTGTATTTCGACGTTTCCGGAGGCGGTCTTGTCATGGAACATGAAAGCATCGCCGTTTGACGAGAATACGAAAGGGACATCCAGCATCTCGGAATAATCGAGTGCCTGCTGAAGGCCATCCCCTACCCCATTGGTGTTGTCCTTGGCCTCTATTATCGCGATTGGGATGTTGGGCTTGATGTAGATGATGTAATCGGCTCTTTTCGCCTTGCCCCTTGTGACCATCTTCCCGCGGACGATCACGCGGCCTTTAGTGAAGGAGACTTCTTCCCGTATCTGGGTATCAATGTCCCATCCTGCGCTTTTCAGGGCAGGAGTGATGAACTTCGTACAGATGTCGCGCTCGCTTAAGCTTTTCTTGTCCATTTATAAACCACCCCGAATATGAGCGTAACTATATACAACATGGGCTGGTTTTCAAGGAAAAGGATATTCCGGATGCAGGATACGGGATGATAGATGCAGGCCTTTGTGGTCCGCGAGCCGGGATCATGCCGGTGCTGATCAGATGGCCTTCAGTTCGGCGTCGGCAGGAATGTAGAGGGGATGAACCGGATAACCTTCCTTCGTCTTGCCCAGGCAGTGAAGAGTTTTATCATGGGATGAGAAAAGCTTGATCACTGCGTCGGATCTGCCAATATGCTTCCCGTGCGTTCCCCAGCAGGCGACAACAAGCGTGCATTTGTCGGATATCTCCTTCAGCCACCTGTCGTTCTCCGGTCCGGTGGGATCGGATTCCTTCTTCATTATCTTCGGATCCGTCGCCCTGAAGGCAAAGATATTGAGCATGTAGAAGCAGTTGAACTCGTGGGTAATGCAGAACCCCCTTATCCTCCTCAGCGTAGGATCCAGCTGCTGTTCGTCCGCGGTCGACGGATTGAGACCGATCCACATGCAGGCCTTCTCCGGCATCAGGTCGTCCCAGCGATGCTTCAGCACATACCTGTATTTCCTGTCAGGGGAGAATATGCAGTCATTGAACATAATATATTACCTTTTCGAGTTTGTTCCTGAATCAATATAGGATGAGTTTGTTTTGAAATCAAAACTAGTTTTCATGATAAGATTTCCTCGCACCCGCTTCGCTCAAGTCAGAGATCCCGGCCCTCTCAGGCGTCGGGTCCACAAAGCCACCAAGGTAATTTTTCTGACAGGATAACGGGATTAGGAAACTGATTGGAAAGAATCGGCTCTCCTCTGCGCAGGCAGAGGGAAGATATGCGGAAGATGCATGAGGGCAAAAACTCGTTCTTGCTCTCATGCATCTTCCGCATCACAGGGCGAACAAGTTCGCCTTGAGCCGATTCCATTACGAGAAATAGTCGGTGCTGGAGTCTGTGAAAGTCTGTGGCTGATTAACTTTGTGTCTCCGTGCCTCTGTGCGAGATAAATTCTTTCCTACCGGATCTGCGGCTTCCCTGGTCAATCAAAATGGGATATCATCGTCAACAGTGGTTCCCTGGATTTCCGCTTCATCAGGCAGCGGTGGACGGTCTTCATCAACCGAGGGAGCAGTTCCCTCTCCGCCCTTGATGCGGAACGCCTGAAGATTGTTGAAATAGCGCCCGTTGTATTCGCGTCCGCGGATATCAAACGTCACCGTGACCGTCTGGCCCTCCGTCAGCCCGTCAAGCAGATTGACTTTCTCCTGCACGCACTCCAGAACTATGTCCTGCGGATACTTGCCCTCCTTGACCGTCACCACGAACTCGCGTTTTGTAAATCCCTTGGCTCCGAATGTCTTCGCCTCCTGTATCAGCTTGATTACACCTGTCAAATCATATTGCATTACAATCTCCTTGGTTTTTATTTCATAAATGACAATAGATTCCATTTCCGCGACACGGCAAACCGCAAAAGGAATTTTTGATTGCATTATTCAGAAAAATTAAGGGATTTGGAGCATAAGGCCCGGCTTCGTAGAGAACTTCGCCGCGGCAATCTTCTCCATAGCTTTGCGGAGGGAGAAGATTGGAGTTGCCCTGTCATCCGACAGGGCGCTTCGCGAATCTGCATGGCACCCTCTGGGCCGACGTCGCAGGCCTTTGTGGTCCGCGAGCCGGGATCATGCCAGGAGCATAGACCCTTGACCTTCCCGAGACCCGCCTTGCGGCGTGCTCGGGACGCTCGGAGACTGCGTGGGAGAATAAAGGATTTGGAGCATAAGGGACTTGCCCTGTCATCCGACAGGGCGCTTCGCGAACCCTTGACCTTCCCGAGACCCGCCTTGCGGCGTGCTCGGGACGCTCGTGTACAATGCGTAGAGATTGAAAGAATTTGGAGCATAAGGGAGTTGCCCTGTCATCCGACAGGGCGCTTCGCGAACCCTTGACCTTCCCGAGACCCGCCCCGCGGCGTGCTCGGGACGCTCGTGTACAATGCGTAGAGATTGAAAGAATTTGGAGCATAAGGGAGTTGCCCTGTCATCCGACAGGGCGCTTCGCGAACCCTTGACCTTCCCGAG